>Ga0160457_1000855_pt1 | contig 10544 bp, 11 predicted proteins | sample HID1972M_E6MG_FD_108242 | JGI IMG/M metagenome (GOLD analysis project Ga0160457, IMG submission 108242) | Enriched pill bug-associated microbial communities from UW Madison campus, WI, USA - HID1972M_E6 MG | ecosystem: Host-associated > Arthropoda: Insects > Digestive system > Unclassified ... | reverse complement strand
GTTGACATCGCCTGCCGTATGTGTTTAAGTATTTTTGATCTTCCCGCCGAAGCCGTGGATACTGAAACCAACAAGCTGAAAAATATACTTCTTGACAATACATATTTTGGTATAGGATGTACTACGAAATCATACTTTGACAGCTCATTATTTGATAGTAAGACATGGAATGAAACCAAGGTAATACGCTCATTAAAAGATAAAGCCTATGCGCAATTAGGGACAAGCGGAACGGGTAACCATTTTGTGGAATGGGGAGAATTGACTATTGCCAACGGTGCTTTGGATGGCATTCCTGCCGGAAGATATCTCGCATTGCTGTCCCATTCCGGTTCCCGGGGGTTTGGAGGTACTGTTGCCAACCATTACAGTAAAATTGCCATGACCAAAACCAAACTACCTGCCCAAGCGAAACATTTGGCATGGCTTGATCTGGATAAGGAAGAAGGACAAGAGTACTGGATAGCAATGAATCTTGCTGGTGAATATGCAAGTGCCAACCACCATGAGATACACAATAAAGTAGCTCGTGCCTTAGGGGTCAACCCCATTACGCGAATAGAGAATCACCACAACTTTGCCTGGAAGGAAAAACTTGCAGATGGCACGGATGTTATGGTACACAGAAAAGGCGCAACGCCAGCTGGTGAAGGGGTGCTGGGAATTATCCCTGGCTCTATGAGTACTCCAGGATTTTTGGTGCGTGGAAAAGGAAATATAACAAGTATCAACTCTGCAAGCCATGGTGCAGGCAGGCTTATGAGCCGAAGTGCAGCTTTTAAAACATTGGACAAGGCGGCAATCGCGGCCAACCTTGTTGATAAGCGTATTACACTGATGGGTAGTGACATGGATGAGGCGCCAATGGCGTATAAAGATATCCATACTGTCATGGCAGCACAAGAGGATCTGGTAGAGGTTCTGGCTAAGTTCGAACCGAGAATCGTTAGGATGGCAGATGCGAGAGAGAAACCTGAGGACTAAGCGGCAAAAAATAAATGAAGAAAGTGCAATGGCATTTAAGCACACTTTCAGGTGTCCGACAACGAACATTTGCTGTTCGGAAGTGAACATTAATAAATTTGGATATTCAAATAATTTGATTTAAAGCCCAACTGAAGCATATTTATATCTGGCATACGGATTGGAAGGCTTTAAAAAACAGCGGAATGTTTCGAATTAACCTAAAGATTGCCTGGAGAAGTCTCTGGAAGAACAAAATTTATACGCTAATCAACATGCTCGGCCTGTCGATAGGCATGGCTGGCTGTATGCTGATTTTCATATTTATAAACTATCAGCTGGGTTTTGATAAAGGTTATGATAATGCTGACCGCATTTACCGTTTTGTTACCAACTGGAAATACCCTGGCTACGATGATTTTTCAAAAGGAATTCCACTCCCAATGGCTGCAGCAGCTAAAAATGAGCTTGCGGGGATTGAAGAGGGCGCGGTAATCATAAAGAGAGGTGGCATTGTCCATATCAGGGATACCTCGGGAAAGGAAGTTGTTAAGAGCAGGGAATCTTTTTATTATGCAGAGCCTCAGTTCTTCGATATTTTCCGGCGTACATGGTTATACGGCAAATCCAGGCAAGCCTTGTCAGCACCCAATTCGGTAACGCTTTCTGAGCAAACTGCGATAAAATATTTTGGCAGCGCAAGCGATGCAATGGGGAAAAGCTTTACAATAGGCAACCTGCTTAATCTCAGAGTTACCGGAATATTTCAGGATAGCCCGAAGAACAGCAGTTTCCCCCTTAATATTGTTATCAGTTACAGCACGTTCAATAGCAAGAAATTTGTGAACTGGGATGGGGTCAACTCAGCTATGGAGTTTTATGTGCTATTAAGGAAAGGACAAACTGCGGGCGATATGGAGCGCCCCATTGCTGCATTTAACAAGAAATATTACGCTGATGCTAAAATACAGGGTAACCAGAATAACACGCTGCAACCTTTAAACGAGATTCATTTCGATCAGAAATATGGAAGTTTTGCTGATACAACGGTGAGTAAGAAGGAAATTTATGGGCTTGGCATTATTGGTTTGTTTCTGATTTTGACAGCTTGCATTAATTTTATTAATCTTGCTACTGCGCAGGCTGCTAACCGGTCAAAGGAAGTCGGGGTCCGCAAGGTTATGGGCGGTAAGCGAAAACAGCTTCTCGTTCAGTTTCTTACAGAAACTTTTGTCATCACTATTATTTCTATGCTTATTGCCGGTGTGCTTACCGAGCTGGCCATTCCAGGTATGTCCAGTCTGTTGAGAATTGATGTAAGCTTCAGTTTTTTCAGCAGTCCTCAGGTTTTTGGGTTCATGGTTGCTCTTGTGCTTTTGGTAAGCCTGCTTGCCGGTTTCTATCCCGCTATGATTATGTCGGGCTTTAGTCCTGTATTGGCAATTAAGAATAAGGTCTCTGTAAATGCCAGTGGCCTGGGATTGAGAAGAATCTTGGTTGTACTACAGTTTTCAATTACAATTATCCTGCTTATTTCTACTCTGGTCATCATGAAACAGATGGCCTACCTGCGCCAAAAACCTCTTGGGTTCAATGCCGAAGCTGTTGCTATGATCAGCCTGCCCGGCGATAGCCTGAGCCAAAGCAAATACAGTATTTTTAAAGACAGGGCTTTGCAAATTCCGGGCATAAAGGTTATAAGCTTTTGCCAGACAGCACCTTCTTCTGATAATATCACAACTTCGGATTTCAGTTATAAGGGAAAAAAGAATGAAGAGTTTGAATTGCGTAACGCAAAGGCTGATGAAAACTACTTTAAGCTTTTTGATCTGCAGCTTATTGCCGGCGAAACTTTTGATAAAAACGCGGAACAAAACAGGGCAGTAGTGAATGAAACTTTTCTGAAAAAAATGGGTATATCTGATCCCCAAAGCGTTATAGGGCAGGTGCTGAATACCAACGGCTCTGATATGCTGATTACGGGCGTGGTAAGGGACTACAATGACTTATCGCTCAAAGAAAATATATCACCACTGGTTATCTATCCACAAAAAGGAGAGTATTATTCTATCGCGGTAAAACTGGAGGGCGCTGAGGTTATGCCTGCAATGAAACAAATCGAATCTTTATGGAACGGCACCTTTCCGGAATATGTTTATCAATCCAGTTTCCTCAAGGCTGACCTGAATGGTTATTATGAGAGTGAAAGGGTCATGGGTGTTCTTTTCAAGGCTGCCGCAACTGTAATTGTCTTTATTTCCCTTATCGGGTTATTTGGGCTGATTTCCTTTGTCACTGCCCAGCGGAGCCGCGAGATAGCTATACGCAAGGTGCTTGGTGCCTCAACTATTGAACTGGTCAGGCTGCTTAACAGTTCCTTCGTGAAAATGGTATTCTTTGCCAATTTGTTTGCCTGGCCACTTGCGTATCTGTTTATATCAAAATGGCTTGAGGGATTTGCATTTCGAATTGATATAAGTGTCTGGCCATTTGTTTACGCATTTTTTATTTCTATGGGTATTACCATCATTACCGTGAGCATAAAGTCTTACCGAACCGCTTCGGCAAACACTATTAATGCGCTCAAGTATGAATAGCTTATTTAAAATTACCTCAAATTGATCCCGCTGGTAAGATCATTGCCCGGGATCTGCGGGGAAAAGCCTTTACCGAAATTGGAAAGCTTTTTAACGGGCAACCTCGGCCGGTAATGAAATGTTTAAATTTTTGAAGATTTCTTCAAAGATAATTTATAGTTCCCTCAAGGATATTCCTGTTATAATTGATTATTATTTATAAATTTTTGATACTGACAAAATATATTTTGAGTATGATAAGAACGACGGTGAAATAGTTCCATAAAATCTGCACAAATTTTCTTGTTGTATGCTTGCAACCTACAGTCTCTTTTGTTCATCTTTATATCGTGAGAAAACCCACCCTTATCCTTTATTTCCTTTTGATATTTTCAGCGTTTAGCTATGCCCGGCAGCCGGCAAACGACAGTGTAATAGTGTTCCTTGATAAAAGTCTTGCCATATTGCAGGCAAATGCCATCAACCGCGATTCGGTAGACTGGACTGCCTTGAGAGCAACGGTATATGAAAAGGCCGCTTCAGCACAAAATTATGAGGAGGCGGCGAAGGTATTCCCTTACATCTTCGAGCAGATCGGCGACCACCACGGTGCGCTCAGGATCGGCAAAAAATCATATGACTGGAATTCCGGGTTCTCCTACCAGAACAACGCGGTGAAAGAAGCAGTAAAGACCTGGAAAAAAGTATCCGTAAAGTTATTAAAAGGCAATATCGGCTATGTCCTGTTACCGGGCAATAATGACTTCTCAGGAAAGAACATCGATATCGATGCAAAAGAGATCAGAGCTGCATTGGCCTCATTAAAAAGTAAAAAGATTAAAGGATGGATATTGGACCTGCGTGTGAATACCGGTGGCAGTATGTACCAGATGCTTGCAGGTCTCTCGCCTATCCTGGGCGAGGGTAAGCTGGGCAGCTTTATCAATCAGCATGGAAAGAATGATGGTAGCTGGATCATCAGAAACGGCAATATTTATCTGGACAGCAACAAAGTTTCCAACCTTCCTGAAACGCCAGTCAACAGAAAAAAATCTTTACCACTTGCAGTACTGATCAGCGGGATGACCGCGAGTTCGGGAGAGGTGGTAGCGATTAGTACTATAGGCAGAAAGAATGCCGTCCTGATCGGAGAGCCCACTGCAGGTTATACCACGGCAAATGAGGGTTTTAAGATCAATGCAGTTGCAGGGCTCAACCTCGCTGTAGATTATGACGGAGACAGAAACGGAAAAATATACAGTACGAAAGTCACGCCTGTTATAACCATCGATGGAGGAGATAATTTTGCTGACCCTGCACTAGATCTAAAGGTCATCAGTGCATCAAAATGGATCAACGGAAAGCATTAATCGCAGGCTTTCCCTGAGGGCCACCAGAGCTTCTGCCAATATCTTGGAATTATCGTTATGCTGCTAAAAACAATCATTGCAAATGATGGTTTATAAACATACTTTTAGTAATGAAACACTAAATAACTTTTTATGAAACTCAATCTTGCACTTATTTTCTTACTATCCACAAGTATATTGTTTGCGCAGGCACAACGGATAGCTCCTGATCATGAAAAGGTTAAAGGCGGCGAACTGACCATTCAGCCGGTAACTCATGCCACATTGGTTTTAACTTATCAGAACAAAAACATTTATATTGACCCAACTGGTGGTGCGGATGCCTTTAAAGGAATTGGAGCGCCGGATCTGATCCTTATAACCGATATCCACAGCGACCATTTTGATCCCAAAACAATTGAAGCCATTAATACCGCTAAAACTACGCTTATTCTTCCGCAGGCAGTGGCCGACAAGCTACCCGCCACGATTGATAAGCAAAAACTGATAATCTTGAAGAATGATGACAAAACCACCCATGCAGGTATTTCTATTGCTGCGGTACCCATGTACAATCTTCCTGGCGCGGAAAATGCGAGCTATCATACTAAAGGAAGAGGCAACGGTTATATCCTTGACATCGGCGGGAAAAAGATCTATATCTCAGGCGACACTGCAGATACTCCTGAAATGCGTGCCTTGCAGCATATAGATATAGCTTTTGTTTGTATGAACTTACCTTATACTATGGACGTAAATGAGGCTGCAAAAGGCGTTCTGGCATTTAAACCTAAAGCTGTTTACCCATATCACTACCGTGGACAAGATGTCAACGTTTTTAAAACCCTGGTTAACGCCGGAGATAAAAACATTGATGTAAGATTGCGTAACTGGTACCCGGAAGCAAAGTAGGAACCCATGAAAAGTAAAGCCACTATAAAAGGACATCCGCTTCATCCCATTCTCGTGGCGTTCCCCATTGCATTTTTTACCGGCACATTGATATTTGACGTATTAGGCATTTTAAAGGATAATCCGGCTTACCGGCAAACTGCCGGATTCATGGAACTGGCGGGCCTTATTGCCGCTTGCATTGCCGCTGTACCGGGGCTCATAGATTACTTTTATACGGTACCCCCGGTTAGCTCTGCCAAAAAAAGGGCTACGCAACACGGCTCGATCAATCTTTTAATGGTTTTATTATTTGCTTCGGCTTACCTGCTTAGAAATAACAATACAGTATCCTTTCCTGTTATTGCTGGATTGGAGCTTGCAGGCTTTATTTTGTTAGTAATTTCAGGGTGGTTAGGCGGCACGTTGGTTTACCGTAACCAGATCGGGATTGATCCGAGGTATGCCGGTGCAGGTAAATGGAATGAAGTCTACCTGAAGGATTCAGGTAATTTAATTGAAGTTGCTGCAGCGGGGGAGTTGGAAATTGACCAGATGAAATTGTTGCATATTGCAGATAAGCGTATTGTGTTAGGCAAAACAGCAGAAGGTTATGTCGCATTTGATGACCGTTGTACCCATAAAGGTGGTCCGCTTGCTGGTGGAGCGATGATTTGCGGTACGGTGCAGTGTCCCTGGCACGGTTCGCAGTTTGATTGCAAAACCGGAAATGTAAAAGCCGGGCCGGCAAAAGAAAAGGTAGCGGTGTATAAAGTATTACAGAAAGGTGAAAAAGTATACGTTAACCTTTTCCAGGGCAATGCAGGAGGTGCCACCGGGATTAATAGCGTTTCCTGTTAAATTCATTTTTAAGGAACAAAGACTTTTCAAAATGGTTTATCTAGGTAAAAGATTTAATCATGAAAGTATTAGCTGTAGGAACCGCCGGCGAACTTGCAGAGCTGATTGTTCCTGAATGGAAAAAAGATAGCGCAGAGGAGGAAGTTTATGAGTAGCATTAATCTGAACGGGCAGGTGGCTTTGGTTACCGGCGGCAGCCGTGGTATTGGTAAGGCTATCGCTCTTGCGCTTGGTGCGACCGGTGCAAAGGTTATGGTGAACTACCATTCACAGGGAGAAGCGGCTGACGAAGTCGTAAACCTTATTCAGGAAGGCGGCGGATCGGCCAGGGCTATCCAGGCTGACGTATCATCCGAAGAGGCGGTTAACCGCTTGCTGGAAGACTGCGATGCAATTGACATCCTTATCAATAATGCGGGGATCAATATCAGTAAACCCTTTGCGGAACTTACGGCGGATGACTTTAACCGGACTATCCGAAACAATCTTACCTCAGCCTTTATGCTGACAAGCGCTGTACTGCCGAAAATGATCAGAAAGCAATATGGGCGGATCATCAATATTTCGTCCGTTGCCGCTCAGACCGGAGGTGTGATAGGGCCGCACTATGCGGCATCGAAGGCTGGGCTTTTGGGCTTGACACATAGTTATGCTTCCATCCTGGCGCCACACAAGAACATCACGGTCAATGCCATTGCACCGGCCCTTATTGAAACCGATATGATCAAAGACAATCCTAAGATCAAACCGGAACTGATACCAATCGGGCGTTTCGGAAAGGCCGGGGAGATCGCCGATATCGTATTGATGCTGGTAAACAACGGTTATATCACCGGGCAAACGATCAATGCTAACGGCGGTATGTATATGAGCTAAATACCTAGAAAGACTATACTATGAAAACATTTGAAATCCCAGTTGGCCAAAGCCGACGCTTATTAAAATTCGAACCGCAGGAAGCGGTGAATACGTTTAAGATTTATGCTGCCGACAAAGCAGAAGACTGGCTGGACCACGAACAAGCCCGATCGGTCGATCTGCCGCCGGATGGTTTATTGGGTACAATAACTGTACATGGTGAACATAATTTTGAGTTTGACGGTGTCGGCGCATTTACCGGCCAGGAGTTGTCGAGTATTGCTGCACAGATTGTAAAACACCCGCAGTTCAAGGAAGAATGAGTGCTTAAGCATATGAATTGACCTTTTTGACAAGGGGTTGGATTCCACTTTTCTTTGTACTATAAATAAAATAAAGCATTTCAGGGGAATGAAAAAAGTTAGGGTCTGAAAGTATATTCATACTCACCTTGAACGTATCTCTTTCCTCATAAATGAAAAATAAGATAATGCAAAGCATAAAACCGTAGCGGATACAAGACCGGTAAGCTGCGGCCATACCAGCAACAGGCTTTGTCCTAAAGGCAATGGACTGGGGATAGCACCATACATCTGCTCCATGGTTAATGGGCCCAGACTACGTACCGCAGGCATTAGGAGTGTGGTTGTTGCATCGCTGAATAACTGACTGGGTACAATGCGCATCAGGTTCAATATCAACTGCTGATATTGCATAATGTCCTGCGGCGCGGCTCCCTCAGGTGGCATTATGGCTTTGGCCACCAAGCTGACAAGGATCTGATAAAAAATGGTAAAAAACAGCCATACAGCAATAGCAGTAAGTGCGGAGGTTGCAGCCTGCCTGAACCTGATGGAGAAAAATATGGACAGGTTAAGCCAAAAGGCCACATATATTACACTGAGGATAAGGAAACAAAGCAAGCGTAAAAACTCCTCTGCTGTAGGTGGTATACCGATGATGATCAGTCCCAGCCCCATTACCAGGAAACCAAGCGCAAAAAACAGTATGCCGGTTACCATGAGCGCGGCCAAAAATTTCGCATTGATTACATCATCACGGTGAACAGGCTGGGCCATAAGGCGGCTAAGTGTGCGCTGTTCTGTTCCGAGTTAACTGCGTCAAATCCTAAGGCGATACCCAGTAGTGGCCCTAAAAAGCCAATAAATATATGAAAAGGTGGCAGTGTCCCATCAGATAAAGTAAATAACCTGAGAAAGAAGTAAGTCCCGGCCGGATTGTTCGCTTTAACCGATTTGGACAGATTGGTTACTGAGGTATACAGGGAACCGAAACAAGTGAGCAAAATCAGTAAAAGCAGGATGATAAACCGCCAGCTGCGCACGTGATCACGCACCTCTTTATTAACTATCACCCAGAAGGGATGTAGCGTATCAGTTAATTTTTCCATTTTGTTCCCCCTCAAAATAACGATGATAGATCTCATCCAGTCCGTATTCTTTTTGATGTAAGTGTACCAGTGCAAAACCATTTTCAACTATAGCGCGGGCGATAGCATCGGTTACATCCTGGAAACAGTCAACCTGAAAAACCCCATCCTGAAACTGTGCGGTTAAAACACCTGACACAGATTGCAGGATTTTAAGTAGTCTTTGTTTTTCGGTCTCCATATCCTCCACAAACCTTACCTTCGCGCTCACAGTAAAGGACTCATCCCGAAAAAGCTTGGCAGATAATTGAGAAATATTCCCTTCTGCCAACAGCCTGCCGCCAACAAACAAACCAACTCGGTCGCATACCTGTTGTACCTGGTGTAAATGGTGAGAAGACAATAGCACTGTAATGCCATCTTCACGACTCAGTTGTACAATTAAGTACAGGAACTCCCGCACGTCCCGGGGGTCAATTCCCAGGGTGGGTTCATCAAGAATAATTATTTCAGGTTTTTTTATCTTTAGGCAGTACCGAAACCTGGCCAATGCTCCATCCGCCTGATTTGGCAGTATAAGTCCAGCCTTTAGGTAGTCCGCTTATAGAAATAGCTGCATTGGCAACTGCACTGTTCTTGTTGATAACGTCAATATCATAACTGATAGATTCACCGGGCGGAACCGAGATTTTGGTATAAGGGTATAAAGCGTAAGCCCCTGGGCGATACAATGAGCCGATAAACCACTAATTATTAAGGTTAATAATCCTACATAAACTAAGCACGTTTTCAGTTTTTTTGCACGTGCTGACATTGAAATAACTAACATGGATTCAGAATGTTTAACAGTGTACACATGAAATAAATAACATTGCCTTGCAGGTCATTATCCTCATTTCAAATCCGGTAGAAATATTGCCTGTTATAGTCATCTATACCCTGAGATTTAACATTTGGCACACAGCCTGAACAGCACACAAAATTTTTAAATTTGAATTAAATATGCAAGGGGCATTATATCGGGATGCAGCTGATTTAACATTTTTTAACATCTGCAGCGGCCAGGTATAATGGCTACAGATTTGTTTTTGCCACTTCAGCTGCGTAAACCTGTGTGGATCCTTCAAAATTAGCTCTGAATATAACCCATTTACCATCCGGGCTGAACCGGACATTTGGTTCCAATCCAGAAGCATTAGGTGTTTTTGAGTAGATATGATTTTTCATGTTTACTAAGTGTTCCGCTTCAAAATGATCACCGTTCGGACGGAATAAATAGACCCACTTGCCATCTTTAGCCTTTGCCACCTGTGCTTCATTACCTCCTTCACCGGCAAATAGTTTCTGATCGGGGGATATATTATAATGGATCGACCATTGGTCCCTTGTTAACTGGTAACGTTTCTCGGTCTGGTCCTTGACACTGCTCCCGGCCAGGTAAAAGGTTTCTGAGCGGGGTACCTGCAGGTCAAACCAAATGGTTTTTCCATCGGGACTGAAGAATTCATGACCGGCAATTTCATTTGGAATACTTCGCTTATGCATCAGCTGGATTTTTCCCGATTTGATATCAATGGTCCAGATCCTGTCAACCGATTGCCATGGACCCTCATGACAAAACATTAATAGGTCAGGTTGTGAGGGCGAGAATTGAAT
>Ga0160457_1000853_pt1 | contig 10552 bp, 7 predicted proteins | sample HID1972M_E6MG_FD_108242 | JGI IMG/M metagenome (GOLD analysis project Ga0160457, IMG submission 108242) | Enriched pill bug-associated microbial communities from UW Madison campus, WI, USA - HID1972M_E6 MG | ecosystem: Host-associated > Arthropoda: Insects > Digestive system > Unclassified ... | reverse complement strand
TCTTTTTTTCTGCGCCGTGTGCAACTTCTTCTAAAGTCAGTTTAACTTTTATACGTAGATTAGAACCTTTGGCTACTCTTCTGCCGCCGCCACGGGATTGCTGTCCGCCGAAGAAACTTTCAAAGGGACTGCCGCCACCGCCAAAAATGTCACCAAACTGGCTGAATATGTCTTCCATATTCATTCCGCCGTTGCCATAACCTCCTGAACCGCCCATACCAGCGTGGCCATAGTGGTCATAACGCTGTTTCTTCTCCGGATTGCTTAAGATCTCATAAGCTTCAGCAGCTTCCTTGAACTTATCTTCCGCGGTATGGTCATTGGGGTTTTTATCCGGATGGTATTTTATGGCCAGTTTTCTATAGGCCTTTTTGATTTCTTCCGCAGAAGAATTTTTAGCTACCCCCAGAATGTCGTAATAATCTCTTTTAGTACTCATAATTAACTGCCCACTACAACTTTTGCAAAGCGTATTACTTTATCGTTCAAAGTATACCCTTTTTCTAATTCATCTATTACTTTCCCTTTGAGTTCCTCATCAGGTGCAGGGACCTTCGTAATGGCTTCATGCAGGTCAGTATCAAAAACAGTGTTGATACTTTCCAGTTCTTTTAACCCTTTCTGGGATAAAATGCTCTTCAGCTTGGTATGTACCAATTGCACGCCTTCCCGTATGGCATTAATGTCCGTCGCATTTTCAGTTGCCTTATTTGCACGGTCAAAATCGTCCAGTACAGGCAGCATAGCAAGAATCACGTCTTTTCCTGCGGTCTGCAGCAATTCCACGCGTTCTTTCTGGGTACGGCGTTTAAAGTTGTCAAATTCAGCGAACAGGCGTAAATATTTATCATTTAAAGCTTCGTTTTCCAGCTTTAATTTCTCTTCAGCTGATATCTCGGTAACATGCTGCTCCTGGTCTGCTTCACTTTTTTCCTCCGGAGCTGCATTTTCTGCTGCAGTTTGTCCGGCGGTTACCTGCTCTTCAGCAACATTGTCCGTATTTGTATTTTCAGTATCGTTGGGTTTCTTCTTGCTAAACATGCTATAGTAGAATTTTTTGGATCTAAACTCAAAAGTTTTGCCAATGGAACATATTCAGCCATGCTGTCAGTTTTGTTTGGTAAACAGGGTACAGAATGGCTGAAAAGGAAAATTTTGTCAGCGTTAACTGATGGTGGCATCTTCATGTATCACGCCGCTTTCACATTTAATGATCCGCGAGGGAAAGGTGCGTATAATGTGGTAATCATGTGTAGCCATCAGCACTGCTGTGCCGCTCTGGCTGATTTGTTTTAACAACAAAACAATTTCTTCCGAGGTATCAGGGTCAAGGTTCCCGGTTGGTTCATCTGCAAGGATGATCTCCGGGTTATTGAGCAGTGAACGTGCAATAACCACCCGTTGTTGTTCACCCCCTGAAAGTTCATGTGGCATTTTTCTGATTTTTGAACGCAGACCTACTTTTTCCAGTACGTCTTTAATACGCTCCTGGATCAGGTTCTGATCTTTCCATCCTGTAGCTCTCAGTACAAAGTCGAGGTTTTTTTCCACTGTGCGGTCAGACAGCAGCTGGAAATCCTGGAATACGATACCCAGTTTCCGGCGCAAAAAAGGAACATCCCTGTCTGCCAGTTTTTTCAGGTCAAATCCCGCAATCTGTCCTTCACCATTGCCAATATGCAATTCTCCGTAAATAATTTTCAGCAAGCTGCTTTTTCCGGATCCCGTCTGGCCAATTAAAAATACAAATTCGCCTTTAGCTATACTCAGGTCAACATTTGATAATACCAGGTGTTTTTGCTGAAAAACATCTACATTCTTTAAATTGATAACTGCGTTTCCTGTCATTTTTTAAATATCTAATTTTGCAATTTGACCAAAGGGTAGGTCTTTAACAATATTCATTATATAGGGCAATTTGTCGCCCAGTCCCAGTTTATCCAGGGATTTATCCGGCCTGTCTACCCTGAAATAGGCTAGCAGGGTAAATTTCTCGTCCCTCAACTGAACATAATCAGGGATTTTGGCGATGCCTTTTACTTTGATTACATACATTTCCTTCAAAAATAGTGTTTCAGAATGAGAAATTAAGGACGCATGTCAGAAACATCGCCTATACCTTTACAGTCCATTTAAAAAATCAACTGTGTTTACATTATCTGCATAGTCCGATAATCCCGGATGCTGGCTTTGTCCAAAGTCCGCAGCTGCCAGTCCAGGCTGAAGTGAAGCATGTGTAACAACGCATTGGATGTTCTCTTTTTCTGCTTCCAGCACCGCATTCAGCGCATTCAGGTTTGTATATTTCTCAAAATACAATACGGCTAGCGGGGAGGACAGACTTTTATCTTCCTTCAGCAATAAAAAACCATTATCAAAATGCTCTACCAGGTTTACCAGGTAAATGGATTTGTTATAATCATAATTATTGTTGTATTTGAAATGATTGACAATAGGCTGGAATTGTTCCAGTGGTTTAAAGAATTTTTCAATTTTGTAATCTTCCGGAATATAGATCTTGGATACATTTCTGCAGCCCAGGCCAAAATAGTCAAAAATGTCATGTCCCAGTAACCTGATTTCCTCCTCGCTTTCTGTACCGTCCAGTACGGCCACACTATTTCGGTTTTTCCTGATGATATGAGGCACCTTCCCGAAATAATAATCAAAATACCTGGAGGTATTGTTACTCCCGGTGGCAATGATGGCATCGAAATCCTTCAACCGGTCTGCATAAACGATATAATTGCCGATCAGGGGCTCAAAAGTGACCAGTTGTTCAAGCAAGGCTGGCAGTAGTTTATCATCGGAAGAAGATAATTTGATGAGTGCAATATTGCCTGTTGCCAGGACAGACATGACGTCATGAAAACCAACGAGTGGAATATTCCCTGCAAGTATTAACCCTATTTTTTTTGGCGTTTCCGACACTTTAATATTTTCAAACCATTTTTCCAGCGCTTTGTGATCAAGCATTTCCCGCAGTGCAGATAAGGCTTTTTTCACTTCTTCTTCTGTAAACCAGGCATTATGGTTCGGGGCAGAAGCTATGATATGATTAAATTCCATATCCGGTTGATCCAGGAAATCGCTTAGTTTACGGAATGCAATAATTAATTTTTCAGCGGTGAGGATTGGCATATTTGAATCAATTTTAAAGTATAAATGTTATATTTGCACAGCAAAGGTAACTTTAGCAATAGAATTTATACGAAGACATGGCTATTAAAATAACAGACGAGTGCATTAACTGCGGGGCATGTGAGCCTGAATGCCCGAATAATGCAATTTATGATGCAGGCACGGCCTGGCGGTTTTCTGATGGTACCAACCTGAACGGTATTATCGATTTCGGCGATAAGGAGGTAGATGCCGGTGCAGCTCAGGAACCGGTTTCTGACGAAGTTTATTACATTGTATCTGACAAATGTACCGAGTGCAAAGGTTTTCATGATGAACCACAATGCGCCGCGGTTTGCCCGGTAGATTGTTGTGTGGATGATGAAGACATCCGCGAAACGGAAGAAGAACTGCTAAAGAAAAAAGCCTGGTTACATCAGGAGGGTTAATTTCTGTAACATAATTTAAAAGGCTGCCGGAAACAGCCTTTTTTTTATGCGTAAAAATGTCTTTAAGCCTGGTTTGCGCCTGCGTTGTATATTAATGTTTTATACATCTGCCCTGTTAGGGATAATTAACACCGGGCAGGCGGATTTCCTTGCAACATGCTCAGCAACACTGCCCATTAAAAAATGGTACAGGCCTGTTCTGCCATAGGTACCAATGACTATAAGATCGGAGCCCCATTCATCAGATTGTTTGATGATGCCATGAGCTGCACTGTCCATTACGCTCAGATAAGTGGTTTTTACACCATGTGCATAAGTGTTCTCTATTTCCCTTAATAGAATATGACTGTTTTCTTCACTGTTATCATAGCTCTCCAGGAAAACAGGAGCAAGTGTCATATCCTGGCTAATGGTAGCCGGTACGGGTTCTATAATATTTACCAGCGCAACTTCTGCATCAAAGGTCTTTGCCAGTTCATAGCCTGTTTTTGCTGCTTTTTCAGAACATGTACTATTGTCTACAGCAATTAAAATCTTCTTCAGGTTCATCATAAATGGGTTAATTTTAATATATTAGATAACAAATTAATTAATCAAATGTTTCATATTACCATTTTCCGGTTACATATGATTATTTTTACAGACCAATAACCAGGTATGGAACAACAATTCGCGATTTGCAGGATAGCCGTAGCACCGTTAAGGGCAGCAGCATCAGATAAAGCAGAAATTACCACACAACTGTTATTTGGAGATCACGTTGAAATACTCAATAAAGCCGAACCCTGGTACTATATCAGAAATGCTTACGATGAGTACGAGGGTTGGGTGGACTTCAAACAACTGACAGCAATTACGCCGGAAGAGTATGAAGCTTATCACCTCTGCAGTTATTTAGTGCCCGCTCAGGTGAACAATACGGTGATAGCAGCTGATGGCAGCAAATATTATTTACCGGCATCTGCAAGCCTGCCTGCCTATACAAAGGGATATTGTCACCTGGGCAAAGAGAAGTACCAGGTTTTGTTTGAGCCGCAGCAGGTTGCCCGGGTATTTGAGGATATTCCCGTTTTCGCTGCCTTCTTTCTGAATGCACCATATTTATGGGGGGGACGTACTTTATTCGGGATGGATTGTTCAGGTTTAGTGCAGACCGTTTTTAAAATGGCAGGCATAAACATCAAAAGGGATGCGGCCCAGCAGGCAGAACAGGGCGAAACAGTTAACTTTCTGCCGGAAGTTCAACCCGGTGACCTGGCTTTTTTCGACAATATAGAAGGCCGGATTATCCATGTGGGGTTGATGCTCAATGCCCATCAGATCATCCATGCTTCGGGAAGGGTAAGAATAGATCCTATTGACGATCAAGGGATTTATAATCCGGAACTGGGAAGGTACAGCCATCATCTCCGGATCATTAAGCGGTTTACATAAGCTTAAATTTAAACACCTTTATTTCTTTTATCCGCCGCTAATGAATAAACTGCTACTGACAATTATCTTAATCCTGGATGTTAATTTTGCCTATACACAGGGCAAACTGACCGGGAGCCGGCAATCCGGCTATTTTACCTATATTTATAAATTAGCGGACAAAGAAACTTTTGCCATAGCTTCGAAATCAACACAGGCTGTCAATGATGCGTTTTTTCACACGCTGGTAGATTCTTTTTATACTGATAGTAAAGCAGGTTATGCCGGTAAATTGCCTTATGGTAATTACCTGTATGTAAATGTGGTTAAAAATGAACTGGTTTACCGGCTGGAGACTGTCCGGAATGTCCAGCTTAGCTTTATCAATGATCTTAAGAACGTACAATTCACCTTAACTGATCTCAATGGCAGGCAGATAACAGATGCCGGCGTTAAAATAGGTAAAAATAAAACTGTAAGATACGATCGGGAAGCACATGTTTACCTGACCGGGTCCGTTCCAAAACAGAAAGTAATCAAAGTTGATTACCAGGGGATAAATAACTATTTTAATTTTGATAAGATACAAACTTACTATTCTTATTATTCCCGGCAGAATACCGGGAAAAGCATTAAACCAATTGTTCCTGAAACACCTGATTATACCGGGTATATGGTTTTTAACAAGCCCAGGTTTAAACCTCTTGATACTGTAAAATTTAAAAGCTATCTCGTTAAGGCCAATGGTAAACCTTTAAAAAACAAGGTATTAAGAGTTGAATTATGTAAAGATAACAGCCCGGACGGCAAAATCCTGGGTACTGTTCATCCTTACAGCGCAGGAGGCTATGCATTTGATTTCAGATTAACGGATAGCCTTGACCTGGATTTAGATCAGAATTATAAAATTGTGCTCAGGGAACTAAAAGGAAAAGAATGGAAAGAAGTTTACAAAGGGAGCTTCCGTTATGAAGATTATGAACTTAAATCCATTAATTTTTCCATACGGACAGATAAAGAAGAGCATAACCCGGGTAACCCTGTTACGATCTATCTCTCTGCTAAAGATGAAAATGACCTGGCCGTTCCGGATGGCAGGGTCAGAATAAATGCGACAGCTAACGGAACAGCGCAATATCGGGACAATTTTGTTTTTATACCTGATTCCCTTTGGAACACCGAACTGAAATTAGATCCGGTAGGGGAAACCAAGCTGGTTTTACCAGATAGTATATTTCCAAAGGCAAATATCGGTTTCTCGCTCAAATTCCAGTTTCTAAACAGTAACAATGAAGGTCAAACGGTATATAAATACCTGAAATATGCTGAGCAATCTTCCAGGATCAATACATCCCTCCAGCAGGACAGTATTCATTTAAGTTACCTGCTTAACGGAAAACCTTCCCGCCAAAAAGCCATACTGAGCACTTATTTATGGGATGAAGAAAAAAGGGACTCTTTTCTCGTTGACCTGCCGGTACAACTGAAATTGGACCCGGCAATAGTTAAATACAGGGTGAAAACTGATGATGGTTATACAGAGGATGTTTTAATGAAAACGCTAGTTCCGCAGCTGACTATTTCGGCGCTGCATACCAGGGATTCGCTGCAGGTTAAAGTGGATAATCCCCAGCGGGTTCCTTTTTGGTACACCATTTTCTCCGGCAATAAAATCACGGCCAGGGGATACACGAACAGGCTGGACAGTATGATCAGGGATAATGCGGGCAAACCGGCCTATATCAGGATTAATTATAACTGGGCGGCTGAAACTTTCGCGAAAGAAGCGACCGCGGTGTATAATGCAGACCTGTTAAACCTGAAGCTTACCGCACCGGAGGTTGTTTATCCCGGACAGCAGGTGAAAATGGAAGTTAAGGTAACAGGAATGGATAAAAAGCCTGCTCCTTTTACTGATATAACGGCTTATGCCTTTACGGCTAAATTCAAAGATGCTGCCTCTGTAAAACTGCCTGTTTTCAGTAAGGCCTATGCAGTAAGAAAGCAATCAGAGGGGCTGAAAGAAATTAAGCTTGCCGCGGATGGGCAACTTTCCCTGGACTGGCAAAAATGGGGCAGAGCATTAGGCCTGGATACGATAGCTTATTACGAATTTACCCATCCGGAAGAAGTGTACACCAGTATTGAACCTGATAAAAACAATTTAACCCAGCTTGCCCCGTTTGCCGTACAAAAGGGTAACATATTACCTGTACATGTGGTTTATATAGATGGGGTACCCGTGTTTTTCAGTAAAACAGATCAGCTCCAGCATTATTCATTTGTGGTTAAACCTGGTAAACATCAGGTCCGTTTAAGAACGGTAAATCAGCTGATTACAATGAACGATGTGATGGTTACGGCCGGAAAAAAAATAATTCTGGGCATTAATGCCACTGCCGGGAATACGAAAGTAAACCTGGAAAAAGCGCCGGAAAATTTAACGCCGGATGAATCAACGCTACTAGGTAATTATTTAATCAGTGTGCAGGACAATTTTGGCGGTGCAAAAACGCTGATATCAGCAGATAAAGATGTTTATCTGCTCAATCCACCGCCCAGGGTGACAACAAATACGAACAGGCTGATTGGTCCTGTAATCCAGAATCAGCTTACTTTTGAATCGGGTGACCTGCAGCAGCCATTTGTAAAAGAACCCGGATATACCTACACTTTTACCAAAGGCTTGATGAAGCAAAGATCCTTTTCGTCCCCTTATGGCTTTCCGTTAGATTTATCGGCCGGTATTAAACAAACGAGTGACGATTACACCGGAACAGCTGTAGCTAAAGAGGAGATCGATAGTCTTTGGAACGATTATCTTGATCTCAGAAGCCGCACGGTCAATTTATTTAATAACTACGATAGTACCGATGATCAGCCTTCAGGTCAATTGATGATGGAGTTGGATAGTGTAACGCTAAACAAAATGCCTTATGTTAAAAATGTGCTGATCTACAGGACAGATCAACCAGGGTACAATAAGATATATCCGGGAAAGACGACAAGTTATATTTCATTAGCCGGCGGCACTTACCGGATCATGTACCTTTTTAAAGATAACAGCTATTTCACTGAGGAAAGCGTAATGGTCAGGCCTTATGGTAAAAATTACTTTAAATGGACCGGAAAAAGGATCATAAAAGCCGATGAGCTGAGTAACACTATAGATCAGCTCATTAAGTCTGTCAGACCATATACAGTTAATGGCGGAGAGCTGGCAGAGGCAAGAATATCAGAACTTTTCAATGCAAAATATTTCGATCATGCTTTACTTACGGACAAGGTACAGGGAATTGTTTATGATCAAAATAAAGGTCCGCTGGAAGGGGCAAGGGTAAGGGTAAAAGGCCTGAGCAAAGCTGTTATTACCAATGAGAAAGGAGAATTTGAGCTGACGATACCTAAAAAAGCGACACTTCTCATCACATTTCTGGGTTATAGAACTGTACAGAAAATTGTCAAATCAGCCAATACCGGTATCATTAAGCTGTACCCGGATACGCAGGCCCTCAGCGAGACTGTGGTTGTTGGATATGGTAGAGAAACGGAAGTAAGCCTGCAATCTGCAGTGGCTGGCTTAAAAATAAGAGGTACTAATGCTGTCCCGGGGGAGAAACCGCTGGTAATCGTAGACGGACTTCCTTTTCAGGGGGATGTGAGCCAGATAGAACCGGAGAATATCCTGCAGATGGATGTATTGAAAGATGCAGACGTTATCGCTATATATGGCAGCAGGGCTGCAGCAGGGGTAATCCTTATTAAAACAAAAAAAGGCAATCTGGCGGCGAATGCAAACGGGGAGCCAACGGAGCAGCAGCAAACACTCCGTACCAGTTTTTCCGATTATGCGTTTTGGCAACCTGATTTGTTAACGGATGAAAACGGACTGGCCAGCTGGAAGGTGAAATTTCCGGATGATATAACGAGCTGGTCGACTAGCGTGATTGCCATGAACGGTCATCAGCAGGCTGGTCAGCTGCAAACGGTTATTAAAGCATTTAAATCGCTCAGCGCAAATTTTGTATCTCCGCAATTTGCATTGGAAGGGGATAGTATCAGTGTGATCGGGAAGCTGATGAATTATACCCCCCTGGAAGAAAGTGTAATCAGGAAATTTAGCTATAACGGACGGGAGCTAAGCAACAGCAGCATTCAATTTAAAAATGCACACCTGGATACCATTCCTATTGTTGTGCAGGGAAAAGATAGCCTGACATTTAAGTATACACTGGAACAGGCCAATGGTTATTTTGATGGAGAACTCAGAAAAATCCCTGTACTGGAGACCGGTGTAGCAGAAACCAGGGGATATTTTGATGTGCTGGGCCGGGATACCACAGTTAATTATAGTTTTCCCCCTGCATCGGGCAAGATCACTCTGCGGGCAGAAGCTTCTGTTTTTCCGGTATTGCTGGATGAAATGGATAAACTGCGCAGGTATGAATATTTGTGTAACGAGCAGCTTGCTTCCAAATTGAAATCGCTGCTGCTGGAGAAATCCGTCCGGGCTTACCTGAACACGCCCTTCAGATACGAAAAGGAAATTAAGGAAATCATCAAAAAATTACAGTCCGCTAAAAGAGCCGAAGGTACCTGGGGCTGGTGGCAGGATAGTCCTGAACAAATGTGGATCAGTCTCCATGTGGTAGAGGCTTTATTAAAAGCGGAGCAGCAAGGGTACACCATTACGCTCAATAAACAAAGTCTTTACAGTTATCTGGTAGGGAAGCTGGCTACGGAGGAAAACAATGACCGTATCCACTGTGTGAAATTGTTACACCTGATTAATCCGGGTTCCTACATCAAAGACTGGACGACTGCCATAGCGGAACGGCAAGCCCATAAATTAAAGGATAAAGTGCCGGTATCTTTATATGAAAGATTACAGCTTATGCAGCTCAGGCAGTTCGCAGGAATGGATGCTGATATCCCGCTATTACTGAGCCTGCATAAAAACACCATGTTTGGTCATCTGTACTGGGGAGAGAATAATTACCGGTTTTGGGATAATAGTATCCAGAACACGTTATTGGCCTACCAATTATTGAAAGCGGATGGTAAACATCCGCGGGAGCTGGAACAGATCAGATATTATTTCCTGGAACAGCGGAAAGACGGTAAATGGCGAAATACTTATGAGTCATCTTTAATCCTGGAAACTATCCTGCCTGATCTGCTGACAGAAAATAAACAGTCCCAGCCCGTATCGCTGGTGATTAACCAGGGAGAGATCGTTAAAGATTTTCCTTTTGATCAGGTGCTGGATCCTGCAAAAACTGTTTCCATTTCAAAAAAAGGGGCTATGCCGGTTTACTTCAGTGCTTATCAGCAGTTTCAGAACCCCAAACCTGAAAAAGTAAGTAAAGATTTTAGTATAAAGACTTCCTTTATCCAACATGGAAAGACTGTTGAAAATCTGAAGGCAGGGGAACGGACGAGCTTGAAAGTTGAGGTTGAAGTGCGGGCAGATGCAGATTATGTAATGATAGAGGTCCCTATTCCGGCGGGCTGTTCATATGAGGACAAAATACAATTCTACACCGGAGCAGAAACGCACAGGGAATATT
>Ga0160457_1000852_pt1 | contig 10569 bp, 7 predicted proteins | sample HID1972M_E6MG_FD_108242 | JGI IMG/M metagenome (GOLD analysis project Ga0160457, IMG submission 108242) | Enriched pill bug-associated microbial communities from UW Madison campus, WI, USA - HID1972M_E6 MG | ecosystem: Host-associated > Arthropoda: Insects > Digestive system > Unclassified ... | reverse complement strand
GACAATGGAACGGCGCTCCGCCCCCATGATGATCTTGTCCTTGGCGTTTTCGAAATCCATCATATTGACGGTACGACCACTGCGACGCGCGGCAAACAAGGCCGCCTCGTTCACGATATTGGCCAGATCGGCGCCGGAGAACCCGGGCGTACCACGCGCGATGACCGAAGCCTCAACGTTGGGAGCCAGGGGAACCTTGCGCATATGCACGTTCAGGATCTGCTCGCGGCCACGTACGTCGGGCAGGCTGACCACAACCTGGCGGTCAAAACGACCAGGACGCAGCAAAGCAGGATCCAGCACGTCGGGACGGTTGGTCGCAGCGATCACGATCACGCTCTGGCCGGATTCAAATCCATCCATTTCAACCAGCATCTGGTTCAGTGTCTGCTCGCGTTCATCGTTGCCACCGCCGACACCGGCGCCACGCTGGCGACCAACGGCGTCGATCTCGTCAATAAAGATAATGCAAGGTGCCTGTTTCTTGGCGTTTTCGAACATATCGCGCACGCGCGATGCGCCCACGCCCACGAACATTTCCACAAAATCGGAACCGGAAATACTGAAGAAAGGCACCTTGGCTTCGCCGGCAATAGCTTTGGCCAGCAGCGTTTTACCAGTACCCGGAGGGCCGACCATCAGCACACCACGGGGAATACGGCCTCCCAGGCGCTGGAAGCGGGCTGGTTCGCGCAGGAAATCGACCAGTTCCCGGACATCTTCCTTGGCCTCATCGCAACCGGCTACATCTGCAAAAGTAATCTGGTTGGTGCTTTCGTCGAGCATGCGGGCGCGGGATTTGCCGAAGCTGAAGGCGCCGCCTTTGCCGCCGCCCTGCATCTGGCGCATGAAGAAGAACCACACGCCGATAAGCAGCAGCATGGGGAACCATGAAATGAGCGCGCTAAGCAGGAATGAAGGCTGCTCTGGCTGTTTGGCGGTGACTTTCACACCTTCGCGCACGAGATCACCGACCATCCACAGGTCGTTGGGAGCGGTCAGCGTATAAGGCCGCGTGCCTGAGCTGGGTGTGACCGTCAGGGTATTGCCCTGAATTTCAACACTGGACACCTTGCCCTGCTTGGCATCAGACATGAACTGACTGTAGCTCACGCCCTCTGTAACCTGACCTGCGCCGTCGTATTGCTTAAATACTGTAAAAAGTACCAGCGCTACAACCACCCAGATAGCGAATTTTGAAAAAGAATTATTCAACAATCTGACTCCTGCGATGAATGGCAAATGACCCTGAAAGCAGCGTCTTTACCCCGTTCATATGATTCTAACCTATTGATAAAAAAAAGAGGCTTTACAACCGGCTTAAAAACAAATTAAACCTTTACCCGTCGTTTCATGGCAAAGGCGCCGATTTTGACTGCACCCGGGCGTGTGATGGCAACTGCAGCAAGTCATTGTCCCGGCATCAAAAACCGGGGGCTCACAACAGTTAAATTGGGGCAAAAATCCACTTTCCAAGCACTGTTCTGTAACTTTATTCCTGATATTGCCGGCTTCAAGCCGACCGGCGCCCTGCCGCCACCGTCAAAGGTGCTTATCGCAACACCCGCTGAAACCACGGCATGGCGCCCGCAATCTGCGGAAATACCCGCAACTGGCCTGCCTGCCGGCTAAACCGACTAAACCGGCAGGGCCGGCAAATAACTATAACTGGCGATTATCCGGATGTTTTAGACCGCGCCCCAGCAAGAAAGTTTCAGAAGACTTGTCGCGCGAAGCCTTGGGCTTGCGCTCTACGACCCGTTTGAAATGCTGTTTGAACATCTGTACGATCTGGGAAAATCCGCTACCGTGAAATGCCTTGACGATCAGCACGCCATCGGGCGTCAGATGCTGCAGGGAAAACGCCATGGCCAGCTCGCATACATGCTGGATCCGGGCAGAATCGGCGGAACTGACACCAGACAGGTTGGGCGCCATATCCGACATGACCAGATTGACCTGCTGCTCTCCAACCTTGTCTGTCAAGGCCGCGAGCACCGCATCGTCACGAAAATCGCCCTGGATGAACTCCACACCCGCAATAGGCTCCATCGGCAGCAGATCCAGCGCAATGACGCGGCCCTGCAACAATCCGCCCTCGCCAACGAGTCTTTCGCGTGCAACCTGCGACCAACTGCCGGGGGTAGAGCCCAAGTCGACTATAATATCCCCTTTACGCATCAGTTTTTCCGAATCCAGGATCTCAATCAGCTTAAACGCTGCCCGTGCCCGATAGCCCTGTTGCTTGGCCATTTTCACGTATGGGTCATTGATATGCTGATGTATCCATTCTTTCGAGAATTTCTTTTTGGCCATTGCCCTGATTACCTTATGCCTACCCTAGAATTGACATCAAAAGAGCGCAGCGAACTACGCGCTGCCGCCCATCCGCTGAAACCGGTAGTCCTGATCGGTGATCAGGGTCTCACGCCCGCGGTGTTGAAAGAAATTGACATGAACCTCACCGCGCATGGCCTGCTCAAGGCGCGGGTTGCCGGAGATGACCGCGCCGCGCGTATTGCCATGCTCGACACCATCTGTGATTCATTATCATGTGCCGCTGTTGGTCACGTCGGCAAAACGCTTATTTTATATCGACACGGGTCACAAAACCGTCGTTGGGAACAAAAAGTCGAAGAACCCGTCGAACGCAGCCGCCGACTCCCCAATGAACCCCATACGCCGAAAAAGCTGCTGGCCGCAGGCAAGACCCTGAAAGATCGCAAGACACCACGCAAGGCGGCCAGAGGAAACGACGAGTTGGTCGGCACACCGGCACGCAAGCCGGCGCGGGCTCCTGCGGCGCGTCCCGGCGGCACCGAGGCGCACGGCATCCCCCGACGCGCGGGCAGTGCCCTGTCGCTGCGTGCCGGCCGCCGCACGACGGCGGCGCCTCGCACCGGCCGTCGCGGCGGCAGATAACCGCTTACCGTCAGACAAAAAAAGAAGCCGCAGGACTGTTTTCTGCGGCTTTTTTTGCTGCTATCGGTATATCAGCCTTGCTGAGCGACCGATTCCGGCTTGTGCCCTATGACACCCGGGAAGGTTGCATAATAATATGCAGTTTACTTGTACTCAACAGAGACAATTTCAAACTCTTTCTCGCCGGACGGCACAGTAACCACAACGACATCGCCTTCGGCCTTGCCAATCAGCGCTTTGCCGACGGGGCTGGAAATGGAAATTCTGTTCAGGCGGATATCGGATTCAGCATCGCCGACGATTTGATAAGTCACGTGGCTGCCGGAGTTCAGGTCTTCAATACCGACCGTTGCACCAAACACAATGCGCCCGTCAACATCCAGACTGGACGGATCGATGATTTGCGCGTTGGACAGGAGACCTTCCAGTTCATTGATGCGGCCTTCGATGAACCCCTGGCGTTCCCGGGCTGCATCGTATTCTGCATTTTCCGACAGATCACCCTGCGCACGTGCCTCAGCAATTGCCTGGATGACGCTGGGCCGCTCTACGCTGATCAAGCGGTGCAATTCTTCTTCTAAGCGCTTCGCACCTTGCGCTGTTAATGGAATACCTGCCATATCTGTCTCAAAAAAGTAAAAACGCCCCCATTGCACGATGATGTGCCATGATGGTGAGCGTGCTGTTGTGTTATAGACTTGACCAACGATGCCTGGCGCAAGCACAAAAGAATGGAAAAAACAAAAATAAACCCCGGCACTGGTTAATTAGTGCCAGGGACATCGTTACGACATTGTCTCCAATTCCTGAACAAAATGCAAGCATTCGGGAAAATGTTGCTAAAGTCTTGAAAACAATTGAAAAAATTGCAGTTTTATATATTCTGTTCCTGGTCGAACGGGCTCTGGTCCGGTCCGGGCTCGGAACGTTGCCGCAAATTGAGCAAAGCATACAAAATGATGGCGCCAAAGGTAGCAGTTCCAATGCCTTCGAGCTTGAACGCACCCAATTGCAGCGTAAAGTTGCCGGCGCCCATCAGCAATGTGACCGCTGCCACGATCAGATTCCGGTTATCGCCAAAATCAACCTGGTTAACTACCCAGATACGGGCGCCGGCAATGGCAATCAGGCCGAAAACCACCATGGAAACGCCACCGAGCACCGGACCGGGAATCGCATGGATCAACGCGCCGAATTTGGGCGAAAAACCCAGGACGATGGCAATACATGCCGCCGCCACAAATACCAGCGTCGAATAAATACGGGTTACGGCCATGACGCCGATATTTTCTGCGTAGGTTGTCACGCCGGTGCCGCCCACGGCGCCTGAAATCATGGTGGCAACCCCATCGCCCACGAAAGCGCGTCCCAGATACTGGTCAAGGTTCTGCCCGGTCATGGCGCTGACCGCACGGATATGACCCAGGTTTTCAGCAATCAGAATGACGGCAACCGGCACCATCACTGAAATGGCCGACACGGTAAACTCGGGGGCAACCAGCGTCGGCAAACCGAACCAGGCCGCGGCCTGCACGCCGGTAAAGTCAATCGGCGCACCCAGACCGGCCACATTGGTCAGCAGCCAGTAAATGACGCAAGCGGCGATCAGTCCCAACAGAATCAGCAGGCGCTGTATCATGCCGCGCGTGAAAACGGCGACCCCGGCAACGCACAGTATGGTCATCAAGGCCATCAGCGCCTCGAAGGTGGAGCCCGAGCCCATCGCGCCCTTGGCCGCAATAGGCGCCAGATTCAGGCCGATCACTGCAACAATGGCGCCGGTAACCACAGGAGGCATCAGCCGTTCGATCCAGGCCGAACCATTGCCTCGGCTGTTGGCGTACCAAACCAGCACACCAACCAGCGCATACACCAAACCGCACACGATAATGGCGCCCAGCGCAACGCCAATGTTGGCATTGGGGCCGCTGCCGGCGTAACCCGTTACCGAAATGACGCCGCCGATGAAAGCGAAACTGGAACCCAGATAGCTGGGCACCCGGCCGGCGACGAAAAAGAAGAAGATCAACGTGCCGATGCCCGACATCAGCACGGCCAGATTGGCATCGAAACCCATCAGCAAAGGGGCCAGCACGGTCGCTCCAAACATGGCGACAACGTGTTGCGCACCCATTACCGCGGTCTGCGGCCAGGACAGACGCTCATCGGGTGCTACAATCTGATGATCCCGGGCCCGGTCAACCCGCCGCCAGATTGGAAAAAAAGGTCCACTCATTACTTTCCCCATTCAGATGTAAAGTCATATTTTGCTGGATATGCAGTGTACGACCTGACCGGTGCACAGAGCAAGTAAAACTGCGGCTGGCGGCAAGACCTTATCCGTGATTTTCTGTCCTTTACCCGACTACCCTTCGAAAGCCCAACTATGTCACATACCGATTTCTGGATTATCCGCCATGGCGAAACCGACTGGAACGCCGAACGTCGCCTGCAGGGTTGGCGCGACATTGCGCTGAACCCCAACGGCATCGCCCAGGCCCAGGCCCTGAACGCGCATCTGCAAGGCTGTTTCAGCGACGCGACGCCCGCACACATTTATACGAGCGATCTGCAGCGGGCATATCACACTGCCCTGCCCTATGCCCAGTCATGCAACAAGCCCATTCATCAACTACCTGGGCTGCGCGAACGCAATTACGGTATTCTCGAAGGCCGGCTCTGGTCAGAGCTGACCGGCTTTGATTCGGCACGCAATCACAACCTGACGATCGAACTGGACCAGAACGAACACAAGGCAGAGGACCTGGCAACCTTTTATGCGCGGATCAGGCAGACACTGAATGCACTGGCACAAAAACACAAAAACGAAACCATCATGATCGTAAGCCATGGCGGCGCAATCGACATGATGTGGCGGGCAGCCGGCAAGCTGACACCCGATGCGCCACGCCAATTCACTCAACGCAATACCAGCATCAACCGCCTGCGAATTGTCAATGATGACAGCTGGCAGATTGTGTTCTGGGCCGACACGAGTCATTTGCCGCAAGTGGCAGCCGAGGCATAAAGCTCAAAGCATAAAATTGTTCCGGCTACCGACGCACCCTCGCAGTGATGGGTGCCGGGCTACTGCCCGGGCCTGACGGGATGGCGCCTACTGCCGGCGAGGCTTGCGACCGGCACGGCTCATCATGCGATCATAAAGCGCACTGGGAACGAAGCGCATCAGTCTGGCGACCAGACCCATCTGCCATGGAATGACGGTATAGCGGCGGCCAAGAGCAATCGCCTGACCTGCGCGCTGCGCAAAAGCATCGGGCTTCATCAAAAACGGCATTGGATAAGGATTGTGCTGTGTCATTGGGGTATCGATGAACCCAGGGGCGATCGTCACAACTTTGACGCCAGTACCGTACAGGTCAAGGCGCAAACTTTCCAGAAATACCGTGACGGCTGCCTTGGATGCACTGTAAGCGCTGGAGCCAGGCAGGCCCCGAACACCGGCAACGCTGCTGATCCCCACCAAGGTGCCGCTCCCCCGGCTTTGCATCCCGGGAATGAAGGGTTCAAAGGTAGCCCCCATGCCCAGCACATTGGTTTCAATAATTTCCCGGAACACCTCGGCATCTTCGACCATGCCATTGAGAATGCCGACACTGATGCCTGCATTGGCAATGACAATGTCCACCGGACCATTATGCAAAAAATCTGCAGCCGCAGCATGCAGATCGGCCGCATACCGCACATCGCCAACATAGCATGCCGCCGGTTTTGACAACGACGACGATAGCGCTTGCAATTTGTCGCCCGAGCGGGCGAAAAGACCCAACTGCGCGCCGCAGGCGTCGTAATACCGGGCAAAAGCCTCGCCCAGTCCGCTACTGGCGCCACTAATAAAAACACGCATGTCGGTACGCAATCGCTATCGGGATATTAGAATTTCGTGATATGACAATCGAAATTATTACAATTGTGATTGAAGATAGTTCTGCAGACCGAGTCGCTCAATCAGGCGCAGCTGTTGTTCCAGCCAATGCGCGTGATCTTCCTCGGTATCTTCCAGTTGCACACGCAACATTTCACGTGTTACGTAATCACCAGACTCTTCGCAAAGCGCAATGCCTTTTTTCAGATTGTCCCGAACCTCAAACTCCGTATCCAGGTCAAGCTGCAGCATTTCGGGAACGTCCTTGCCCACCCGGATATCGGCAGATACCATCTTGGGTGTGCCTTCCAGCAAAAGAATGCGACGAATCAACGCATCGGCGTGATCTGTCTCATCCTGCATTTCGTGGCCGATACGTTCGAACAACTTGGTATAGCCCCATTCATGGTACATGCGTGAGTGAATGAAGTACTGGTCCCGTGCTGCGAGTTCGCCCGAAAGCAGAAAGTTCAGATAGTCTATGACTTTAGGATGGCCTTTCATTATGCTGCTCCTTGAAAGAATCAAACGTAAAACCCTATTTTAAGAGAGGTTTGCGCAGCGCATGCCCTATAAAGAAAAATTGCCAAATTTCACGAAGAAAAATGGCAATCGTTCTCATTATCTACACGCAACGGCCATGCGGCCCGACAACCGGCTTATGCCTTCTTTGCCGAAGCCAGCCCGGCGTGCAGGTCCTGTAGTGAATACACCTGGATGCCATCGGAGTCGCGCAGATATTGCATACCTTCGATTGCCGCACGGGCGCCTGCCAGCGTGGTAAAGAAGGTAACTCGATCAGCCAGCGACTGCGTGCGGATCACGCGCGAATCGGAGATTGCATTGCGGCGCTCTTCCACGGTATTAATCACAAGCTGAATCTCACCGTTCTTGAGCATGTCGACCACGTGCGGACGCCCTTCAGTCACTTTATTGACCACTTGCGCCTGTACGCCAGCCTCATTGAGTTTGGCTGCCGTACCGCGTGTGGCCACGACTTTGAAGCCCAGATTGACCAGACCGCGCGCCAGTTCCACGGCCTTGGGTTTGTCCTGATCCTTGACGCTGAGAAAAGCAGTACCGGTTTCCGGCAAAAGCACGCCGGCAGCCAGTTGGGACTTGACGAAGGCTTCACCGAAAGTGCGGCCGACGCCCATGACTTCACCGGTGGACTTCATTTCCGGACCCAGTATGGTGTCTACGCCAGGGAATTTGACAAAGGGGAAGACTGCCTCCTTGACGCTGAAATATGAAGGCACTACTTCCTCGGTCACACCCTGCTCGGCCAGCGACTTGCCGGCCATGGCACGCGCCGCGATCTTGGCCAGCTGATAGCCGGTTACTTTCGAGACAAACGGTACGGTGCGCGATGCGCGCGGATTGACCTCAAGCACATAGACCTGCCCGCCCTGGATGGCGAACTGTACGTTCATCAGGCCACGCACGTTCAGTGCGCGGGCCATCAGGCTGGTTTGCCGCTTGATTTCCTCAATCACGTCTGTCGACAGCGAATACGGGGGAAGGCTGCAGGCCGAATCGCCCGAGTGTACGCCCGCCTGTTCGATGTGTTCCATGACGCCACCAATGAACACCACTTCATCATCGGCCAGGCAATCGACATCCACTTCCGTTGCATCGTTAAGGAAACGATCGAGCAGCACTGGAGAATCATTGCTGACCTTGACGGCTTCACGCATATAGCGTTCCAGATCGGTCTGTTCATGGACAATTTCCATGGCGCGGCCGCCCAGCACGTAGCTTGGACGAACCACCAACGGATAACCAATTTCGGTCGCATGGGCAATGGCTTCCGCTTCGGTGCGCGCTGTCCGGTTCGGTGGCTGGCGCAGGCCCAGTTTTTGCAGCAGTTTCTGGAAACGTTCGCGATCCTCGGCCACATCAATCGACTCGGGACTGGTACCAATGATCGGTACGCCATTGGCTTCAAGTGCGCGCGCCAGTTTCAGCGGCGTTTGCCCGCCATACTGTACGATCATGCCCACCGGGCGCTCCAGATGCACGATTTCCAGCACATCTTCAAGCGTGAGCGGTTCGAAATACAGGCGATCCGACGTATCGTAATCGGTCGAGACCGTTTCCGGATTGCAGTTGACCATGATCGTTTCGTAGCCATCTTCGCGCAGCGCCAGGGCAGCATGCACGCAGCAATAATCAAACTCGATACCCTGGCCGATGCGGTTCGGACCGCCGCCCAGCACAATGATTTTCTTTTTGTCCGTGGGATGGGATTCGCACTCTTCTTCGTAAGTGGAGTACATATAGGCGGTTTTGGTGGCGAACTCGGCCGCGCAGGTATCTACCCGCTTGTACACCGGACGCACGCCCAGCTGATGCCGCACCTTGCGCACCTCAGATTCGGATACGTCCAGCAAGAACGCCAGGCGACGATCAGAAAAACCGCGTCGCTTCAGGCGGCGCATGACCGTCTCGTTCAAGTCGGACAGCGTTTTCTGTTCTAGCTCCAGTTCGATGTCGACGATTTCCTTGATCTGCTCAAGAAACCAGGGATCAATCTTGGTCAGGGAATGCACCTCATCCAGGGTGAAGCCCTGGGCAAATGCATCGCCGACATACCAGATCCGCTCCGGACCCGGCTCGGCCAGTTCCACCTGCAGTTTTTCACGATCAAGCGTTTTCTGGTTCAAGCCGTCAACACCGACCTCAAGCCCGCGCAGCGCTTTTTGGAATGACTCCTGGAAGGTGCGTCCCATCGCCATGACCTCACCCACCGATTTCATTTGCGTTGTCAGACGGGAATCGGCCTGCGGGAATTTTTCGAAGGCAAAGCGAGGAATTTTGGTGACCACGTAATCGATGGTCGGCTCGAACGAGGCGGGCGTTTCGCCGCCGGTAATTTCATTTTGCAATTCATCCAGCGTATAGCCGACTGCCAGGCGTGCCGCTACTTTGGCAATCGGAAAGCCCGTTGCCTTGGAAGCCAGCGCCGAAGAACGCGATACGCGCGGATTCATTTCAATCACGATCATGCGACCGTTTTCGGGATTAACGGCAAACTGAACGTTGGAGCCGCCGGTCTCGACCCCGATCTCGCGCAGCACCGCGATGGACGCGTTACGCATGATCTGGTATTCCTTGTCGGTCAGGGTCTGCGCAGGTGCCACGGTGATCGAGTCGCCGGTGTGCACGCCCATGGGATCAAGGTTTTCAATTGAGCAGATAATGATGCAGTTGTCCGCCTTGTCGCGCACTACTTCCATCTCGAATTCTTTCCAGCCCAGCAGCGACTCCTCGATCAGCAGTTCATTGGTGGGCGAGGCTTCCAGGCCGCGACGGCAGATCGTTTCAAATTCCTCGGCGTTATAGGCAATGCCACCGCCGGTGCCGCCCAGCGTAAAGCTGGGTCGAATGACCGCCGGAAAACCGCTGGTGCCCGCTTCTGCAGCAATACGCTTTTGCACTTCCCAGGCTTCGTCAAGTGTATGGGCTACGCCCGACTTGGCCGATTCCAGACCGATACTGGTCATGGCATCCTTGAACTTCAGGCGGTCTTCTGCTTTCTCGATAGCCTGCTCATTGGCGCCGATCATCTGGACGTTATATTTTTCCAGCACGCCGTTGTGAGCAAGGTCCAGCGCGCAGTTCAACGCGGTCTGGCCGCCCATGGTGGGCAGCAGCGCATCGGGACGCTCCACTTCGATGATTTTCTCTACCGCTTTCCAGGTAATGGGCTCGATATAGGTCACATCGGCGGTTTCCGGATCGGTCATGATGGTGGCCGG
>Ga0160457_1000851_pt1 | contig 10573 bp, 10 predicted proteins | sample HID1972M_E6MG_FD_108242 | JGI IMG/M metagenome (GOLD analysis project Ga0160457, IMG submission 108242) | Enriched pill bug-associated microbial communities from UW Madison campus, WI, USA - HID1972M_E6 MG | ecosystem: Host-associated > Arthropoda: Insects > Digestive system > Unclassified ... | reverse complement strand
TTGAACCCTTATTGGGAACAGCTATCAGTGAGCAACAAATTATAGCTACTTTCGGCCCTTCCGAAGAAGGAACAATTCGAAAACTGATTCCTGAACATGAAGCGGCAGGCGTCAAATCTTATTTGGAACATTATGAAGCGTTGCATCATACTTGCGCAGAGCCGTTTGAAGGTATAAGGGAACTCCTGCAATTGTTAAAAGATAAAGGAGTCAAACTAGGAATGGTGACTGGAAAGGGCGCTCAAAGCACAAATATTTCGCTCCGGCAATTTGGCTTAAGTGAATATTTTAATGTTCTGGAAACAGGCAGACCGGAAGGCCCGGACAAAGTAAATGGTATCAGGCGTATCCTGAGCCGTTTAGATACCGGTATTAGTCAAAGTATTTATGTTGGCGATGCCCCGAGTGACATTATTGCTTCGAAAGAAGCAGGAATTTCAATAGCTTCTGTCGCCTGGGCAAAAACAACTGATGATGCAGAACTCAAATCATTAAATCCCGAATGGCTTTTTTATTCTGTTGAAGAATTCAGAAGCTGGATTATAACTATTATATAGATCCTTTTCTGTTCATTTATTTCTCTTTTATCTTTCAGTTCAAACAGCGATAAACACTGTTTTCCGGCAGAATGTAATCCAGGCCCGGCCAAGGCAAATGGCAAGACATAACCAGCTGCCTGCTTAGGTTTCTCCCGGACTTTTTTAATCTCAGCATGGTCACTTGCAGTTTCACTTCCTGAGACGTTCTGTGACTATGCTGAGATTATTTTTGCAATCAATGATTTTACGTAAGTTTATTTTATTTTGTCTAGTCGCAATACAAACTGCAGACCATCCTGTACCTTTAGTCCCTGAGTTAATTTATCAGTTGCGGGATCGTACTCCCATACATAATTACCTGCAGTTTCAGATTGGTTAGCAATGTAGGCTTTACCATTTTCGATCACCACGTTGCCCAGCAGAGCACCCGCGTGTAAAGGAATATCCAGGTGTTTTGCTGACTTAGTGTTCACGTCAACTATGTAATAATCAAACACATAGTTGCTGTAATCTGCCCAGGTTGATATCAAAGATTTTCTTTCTGTCTTAATCAGTGCTTTTCCATTACCCAGGTACCACATTCCGTAAGCATGCTGACCGGCTGTGGCCGAAATATCAAAAACATAATCTTTGTCAAATGTAGTTGCCCCGCTTTTAATTCTTGAAATGATTGTAGGCAATGTTGGGTAATTTCCCATCCTTACACCCGGCATATTCATCACATAGATATCTCCGCTTTCACCTGTAAAAGCACTTGGCTGATAGCCGATCGTACCTCCCGGAGCAGTAGAGCGCGCATCGCGGTCGGTTGTGATATTCGTAAATGCAGGGTAATCCATTGTGGAAAGGTATGAACCGCTGGGGGTAGCTACTGACCATCCGCTGTCGAAACTATATTCTACATACAATTTTCCGTTTCTCAACTGGTAATTGCCCATTGTGAACGCACTATAGCCAGCCGGTAAAGTTGTCAACGTTACTTCGCCGGTTTTGGTTAGGCTTAAACTTTCTCCCGCGGCATTAACTAAGGCATAGAGTAACTTTACTTCACCATTAGCTGTACCAGAGCCTAAAATCAGCATGGTGTTGTCATCTACCCAGATCGGGCTCCCCATTGACGAAACCAACGAAAAAGGCACTGCTGCCACAGATACCAATTGGTTATTCTGTAGTTTAAATTTGCTCAGTTTGCTGTCTCTCAAACCATAATAGTAGCCGTTTTTAGCAAAACCTGAATAACTCAATACGCTGGTTACCTCTGCACCATTGCCGCTTAGCGTAGCTGTGCCCGAGGTTAACGAAGAAACCGGGATGATATAATCTCCACTTGGATTACCTGCCCTTACAAATATGCCATATTCGCTGTCAGAAGGAGTAGTAGTTCCATCATCGCTGCTGCTTTTTTTACAGGATGAAAATGATATTGCAGTTAACAGCACTGTGCTGAGTACAAAGGATAAATTTTTAGTAATGATTTTCATGAGAAATATTTGTTGATATAATAATTGAATTTTGATTTAAATATGAGGTGACATTGAAGATTTGATCATGAATTACTGTAGCAACCAGTTAGCTTACTCTTTGATGGCATAGCGAAGTTTAATCATCATCGCCCTGCCTGGTTTCTGTAGCCTGAAATTGTCGTAGGTAAGCCGGTCGGTCAGGTTTCTGACTTCAAATGACACATTATATTTGCCGTTTTGCATAGCATATGTAAGGGTGGCATTGTGCACAAATTGGGTAGGGATAATCGCTTTCGACTGGCTCGAAGCCAGATCAGACCATGTTAAATAAAACCAGTGTACATACTGAGAATACCAGCTAAATTCTAAGCGAGTGTCTTTACCCAACAAGTTGTTCCTTCCAATCCCCAGCTCGCCATTGGCATAAAACCAGGGCTGATTAGGCAATTTGAAGCCGTAAGTAAGGTCAACAGCCTGTGTGTTTCCGTTAATAAAGCGCTGTGTATTGATTGCGTGCTGATAACTGGCATTCAGGGATGCCCTGAAAAGATTGGCATACTTGTATTTTACATCTGCTTCCACACCTGTAATCCTCACTTTTGCTACGTTCAGATATTGCGAAACTGCACCTGCGGGAATGTTCATGATAAAATCTTTAGCGTTGCGGTAAAAGCCGTTCGCTTCAAATGTCAAATTGCTCTCCCCAAATTCCTGCGTTAAATAAGTGCCGATATTGGCATTATAGCTACTTTCAGGCTTCAGGTCTGGATTGGCAATTACATCAATACCATTTCCAAACATTTCATTGATTTCCTGCAATCGGTAAGCGTATTCAAAAGATCCTTTTACGCCCCAACTCCTGGTCAGTTTATATCTTGAAGCAAGTCCATATCCGTAATAGCTCTGGAAATCATTAATACCCTGCTCTTTAAAACCGCCGTCTACAAAAAAAGTACTGGTGGTCTGCTTCACATTAAAACCGTAATATTTTCCAAAAACCTGCGAGACAAGCCTGTTATCTGCCAGGGTCGATTGCCATGCCAATCCCAATACGTGTTTGGTCAGCGTACTTGGGCTATACACTGAGCTCGTCATCAGTTCGTTAAAACCGTCCCGTTGGGAATTGTTCAGTGTATAATTCAGGTTGAAGGCATTATGGTCGTCCAATTGGTAGGAAAGATTGGCTCTTGACATGACAAAGGTATTCGTATAATTATAAATACTTAGCAAGCCTAGTTCCCCGCGGTCAACTCTCGGGGTAGCGTATATACTGCCATCCCATTTGTAAGCATTCAATGAAGTATCTACCACTTCAGATTTATTGCGGGCATAGGCGGCAAATAAATTAAGTTTCAGGCCATCAAACAGTAAGTTATCTTTTTTGTATTTCATGCTTGCCATCAGGTATTGGTCGCGGTTATGCACCTGTCCGTAAACTGCATTCTGTGTTGCTCCTGTTTGCTGCTCGTTGTACAAACCAGAATATAACAGGCCCACAGAAAAAAGATCTGCCCAGTTCTTCTGCCTCAGACCAAACTCTGCCTGCGCCATTCCGGAACGGTAAGCATTATGAAAACGTTTTACGTTCCTTGTTTCAAAAAAGGAATTGGTAGGATCAGGGAGCTCAATCCCTTTCATAGTATAGTCATTATCCGAGTAGTTGTAAAAGCCGCCCAGGTTAATAAAGAAACCCGTTTTAGCGTTCGAATAACCCGTATTCAGTGCTGCCCGGTGGGTATTAAAAGAGCCATAGCTATAACTCGCATCCAGGTATCTTCTTAAGCTTTGGTTGGTTACCACATTCACGGCGCCGCCTAGTGCGTCTGAACCCAGTTCAACCGGCACTACGCCTTTGTAAACTTCTATACGTTCTGCCAGGTTAATGGGTATGTTGTTCAGCGACATGGAAGAGCCAAAACTTTCCATGGGAATGCCATCCATGAAAAATCTTACGGATTTTCCGGAGAGGCCATTGATAGAAAACTGGAAGTCAGAACCCAGGCCCCCTTGTTCACGTACCCGTATTCCGGTAGATCGGTTCAGTACCTGGTTCAGATCAGCCGTTGTATTGGCCAACTGCCGGGTATCGATAGACTGTGCTGCAAAGGCAGATTCCCTGATTTCCTGTGTTTTGGTTTTACCCACGATTTCCAGGTTTTTGAGTTCCTGTGAACTGGGTTCCAGTATCAAGCCTTCCAGCACATTATTGCCCGGTTTTACCGTTACTTTAGTTTATTTGTTCCTGTAACCTACCGAAGTTATCAGGAGTGTGTAAGTACCCGGATTTATCCCATCAATTTCAAAATAGCCCTTTTCGTCAGTTTTGTTTCCTGCAGTGCTCCCCAGAAGTTTAACGGAGGCATTGGCAATTGCACCACCGCTGTCTTTCACATACCCCGAAATGAGCCCTGTTTGCTGCGCATACATCAGCTGCGGCAACAGTAGTGTTAAACTTGTAAGCAGAAGCTGCAGCAACTTCTTTCTGTGGTAGTAGTATAAATGATTCATATTTTTTTCCTTTTTTTACGTCCCATCCAGATCAGAAAACCACTTACAGGCAGGGTAGCTCCTACCAGAGAAGTAAAGAAAAACAGCAGTTTAGACCAGAAGTCGAAGATGGTCCCCATATGTATATCCCAATTCACAGCTCTGATCAGGTCAGGAAAGTTTTTATCCTGCCATAGCAGGTTTTCCAATATTTTAAAAGTATACTGGTCTACCGTGTAATGTTTATCTGTGAAATCGTAGGTTCGGTCCTGATAAAATTTGATACTGGAAAATATTGTTGCTGACTTTTCTTCAGGATCCGGATAATGAAATTCTGCAATCCTCCAGGATGGATTAGCCGTTGTTATTTCAGTGAAAAGTCTGTCTAACCCCTGATCAAAAGCGATTGCAGAGGCTATATGCGTGGTATCCGATACCATCTTCTTACGGGCAGGAACCTCCTTTCCGCCAGATGTGAGCCAATACAGACTTTTATCCACCCAGCGCATTCCGCCCAATCTCAGGCCGGTCAGGGCTAATAACAACAGGAAAATCATAAAGTAGAAGCCCAGTATATTGTGCAGATCGTAATTTTTCCGCTTCCAGCGCGTGCTGTCTTTCCATTTAAAGCTGAATCGTTGCTTTAAGCCTGCTTTATTCCGAGGCCACCATAACACAATTCCGGAGATCAGCAGAAATACAAAAGCAATGGTACCGTAATTAGTCAGTGCCCCGCCAAATTTATCCGGCAGCCATAAATGAATATGACCATCCAGTGCAAAACTGAAGAAATCCTTAACCTCTTTATCATCTGCGTGTTCGCCTCCAGGCAGGAGTGTCCCCTGGTAAGGATCAAAATAAAAAGTTTTTTCCTCTTCATCTTTTTCCACTTCCACAGTAACCGCTTTTCCTTTGCTATATTTAATTTCATGCATAGCATAAGCAGGCGCAAGAGATTTCATTTTTGCACTAAATACAGAAGGTTTCAGTATATCGGCATCAATTTTTTCTGCTATCTTGGGAATTCTTTCTGTATAATAAAACGCTTTTATGTCCTGCTCAAAGATCAGACAGGCACCTGTAATGCATTCAATACAAACGATGGTTCCGCTTATCAGGCCCAGGTAAAGGTGCAGCCAGCCGGTAATTTTCTTAAAACTCATCCAGACCAGCGTTAAAAGAGTTCCGGGGACCTGGCTGTCTCGAGACATTTTCACAGGTGCATAACACAGCCAGTGACAAAATTTTGCTATTTTGCATCAATTTAATTTTAACCGATTAAAGATTCCAGTTTAGGCTGGATTGCTGGAGTCGTTCGGCGGCAACTGAACGACTCTTTTTATATACTTAATTGCGGCGGAATCTGAGCGGTTACCGCATCAGGCAAACCTGCAAGATTATCCTTGTTTAATACCAGTATTTCATCTCTTTTATAATAATTATGTAGTACAACATATGTTTTTCCTGCTTTCATTACAACTTCTTTTTGCGTATAAGACGAGTTTTTGCAGATCGATTTAAAGCTGTATGACACGTCTTTATCCGATGAGTTTTTTACCTCCATCACCCCACAGAAAACAACATTCCCCGGGGCGCCTTTAGTCAACCTCAATTTTGCCTCACTGTCACTTGCAAGCGTAAAGCGCATCCCATCAATTTCTGTCACTCTGTTTTGCGCACCCAACTCCATATAGTTATCTGCAAGCTGCTGCATTGGGCGTTCAGTGTATTGCCAAAATACGAACAGTCCTGAAACCAAAATGAGCATTGCCGCGACAGCAAGCCACTCCCTCAGTTTTCTGAGCTGTGCCAATTTCAGCTGATGGTCAAACCTGTTCCAGATCCTTTCCTTTGCAGATGCCTTTTCTTTGTCAGATAGTGGAAGTTCCGGTATTTCGTTATTTTGCATCCAAAACTCTATTTGGGCCCGTTCATCTTCGGTAGAGGTGCCCCTGACAAATTTTTCTAGAAGGTCGTTACTGATTCCCATTAGTGGTCATTTATAACTATAGAGTACCCAATACCATATTACCCTAGTGAGGCAATGATTTATTTTAAAATAAAATTTGTATTTGACTTATTTAAGCTGATAACCAGCCAGTTCCTGATGAAGAATTTTCAGGGCGTTTTTCATGTGATACTCTACCGTTTTTACGGAAATGTCCAGCGTGCAGGCAATTTCCTTATTACTCAGTCCTTTTTCTCTTTTGTATTGGTACACAATCCGGCAATGCTCAGGTAAAGCATTGACCGTTCTCCTCAGTTCCCTGTTGAGTTCATTGTACTGCAGCTGAAGTTCGGTGGTGCGTTCATATAGCGGCAGACCGGATATAGCATTCTGCATCAACTGTTCCTGCCTGGCACGCTGGCGGAAATAGTCAATCACTTTCATTTTCGCTGCCGTGATCAGGTAATGCTCAATATGCTGCCTGATTTCCAGTTCATCCCTGCGTTCCCAGATCGATTTGAAGATTTCCTGAACCAGCTCTTCGGCAATTTCACGGTCCTGCAGCTGTGCATAGCAAATTCCGAGTACCTTTTCCCAGTACTGACTATAGATATGTTCAAATGCCTGTTTATTAATTTTACCTCTTGAAAAAGAAAACATGGATTTTGATCGGCTGTTATACCGTCAAAGATAAAGTTATTTAGATTTGTTCCAAATTAATGTTTAAATAATTGAACCACATGCCCTGGAATGGTTAAGCCTTTGCGGGCTTTAAAGGTGTTTTTATCTACCACCCAGACGACGCTGCATTTGGTGGCAGGATTATAGATCGTAATAAATATTTCATTACCGATACGGAGAATGTTTCTTCGGAAATCAAGGATATCTTTGGGTAATTGCAATTTTGTTTTTGTCTGTTTCAGCAAATCCAGCAGGTAGTATTCCACTACATTTTTCTTCAGATAATCCATTGTTTCGCCGATATCATCTTTCCGGATAATTTTAGTAATGGCAAGCCCCTCACCAAGATCATAAAGTCCGTAAGCTTCTTCGGTTTTTTTATCCGCCAGGGTGAAAAAGTAGGACGGATCAATTTGCTTTTGATTATTTTTAATTCTGAAAACAGCATTCGGAGACCAGGGATGTTCCCGTGTACGACCGCCGGTTTGGGTAACGAGATACAAATCATTTTTATAAGCCAACCCAAATTCCCAGGATAGGAGGTATCCGCCGGGGAAAGTAGAGCGGGCATCTTTGGTAATCGATTCGGTTTTCATTGCCGGATAACTGATCGTGGCTAAAAATGTAGTATCTGAAGGGGCCGGTTTGGCGGGGTTCCAATAATCGTAAATAGTATAAGCCACGTATAATTTATTCCCTTTCAGCCGGCCATACACACCGCCATAATTCAGGTCTTTACCCGGCAAAGGAATGTCTAGATGGCCTTTTCTCACCAGTTCCATATTTTTGGTGTTGATCAGGCAGTATTCAAAATGTTTGCCGGACATACTGCTACCTATCAACAGCGTATCTTTTGAAACCCAGGTAGACCAGCTGGATGTTTTGCGCCATACGGTGTTTTTATCCAGGTGCAGCCTGCCTGTTTCTTTCAATACTACTTTTTTTGATTCAAACCTGATGAGGTCTTCAGAATCATAATCAATCCCGAAATAAGATCCATCCCGATAAGAGAAGAGGATAGCCGGAATATCTGCGGCGTCTTTTTCAAAACTTAGCTCGCCTGCTTTGAGTGTCTTGGTCTCAAAATAACGCTCCGAGTCCTGCGTTTCCGGATCAAGGCAAGAGACGATCCCAAATTTAGCATCAACATGATTTTCATTCAGAGAATTACAACTCAGAAATAAGATTACAGCAAATAAAATTTTCTTAAAAGGTCCGGGGATCATTATCACTCGTTTTTGCAAAAATAGAAAGATACCGCGTTATATTAGCAGCGGACAATTTTTCTTTTGCATGTGCCCGTCTGTGACAGCTATCATTTCCAAATCACACAGCTTAAACCTGAAATGGCCGGAACCGGAAGTGCTGTAAGCCATAATGAGCACTTGCAGTTAGTTACTTAATTTTACTTAACAGGATTTTTTTATAGGTTTCCGACACCGGGATCAACTGGCCGGCGATCCGGATAAAATCCCGCTCCAACGATTCTATCTTATCTAAAGCTACCAGATAGGATTTATGTACGCGGATAAACCGGGCTGCAGGAAGTTCTTTCTCCAGTTCTCCGAAGGTTTCCCTGGTCATCAGTGTTTTTCCGGTTGTATAAAGACAGCGGTAATCTCCTGCTCCTTCTATAAACAGCAGTTCGCTGAGCCTCACCTTTTCCAGACGATACTGCGTTTTTATAAAGATAAACAGCTTTGCCGGAAGCTGAACCCGGGCTTCTTTTGCACGGCCCACAGCCAGAGAGAACCGCTCAAAGGTGAATGGCTTGAGCAGGTAATCGGTCACGTTCATCTCAAAGCCTTTAAGCGCATAGTCCTGATATGCTGTTGTGACAATCACAGCACATTGGGGCCTGATGATCTCAAGGAACTGCATCCCGGAAATTCCGCCAATATTAATATCCAGAAAGATCAGGTCAACAGTGTTCGACTGAAGATATTCCATCGCAGTTACCGCATTTTCGAAACTGCAAAGGTATTCCAGGTATGGAATACGCCCGGCGAATTCCAGTACCCTTGCTGCCGCCAGCGGTTCGTCTTCAATAATGATGTATCTCATAAGGCCAGTTCAAGTTTGACGCTGTAAATCCCCGCTGCGCAAGTGATCGTTAACGTATGGGTATCTGGATAAAGCAGCTCCAGCCTTTTTTTAATCAGCGTGTTTCCCAGGCCATCACCTGGATTTTCCTTTTCCGCAGAAAAATGGTTATTGCTACAGGTAAAGACCAGTTGCCCGTTATTCGCGGCCAGACTGATTTTGATCTGGCTCTCAGCCTTGCGGCTCTCGGTATGCTTAAAGGCATTTTCTATAAAGGGTAATAAAATCATTGGCGCAATTGTCTGGCTATAAAATGGTCCCTGGACTGCAAAGTCAACATATTTGGCGTTGCTGGTCCTGATCTTTTGCAGTTCGATATATTGCTGCAGATACTCCAGTTCCCGCTCAAGGGAGATCCGTTCACCTTTTGCTTCATACAGCAGGAAGCGCATGATCCCGGATAGTTTATTTAAATAGGAGGAAGCCGTCGCTGCATCATGCGTGATCAGGATATCAATATTGTTCAACGTATTAAACAGGAAATGAGGATCGATCTGCGATTTAACCAGTGCCAGCTCGGTTTGAAGGTTCTTCCGCTGAAGTTCGTCCTTGATCCGGATCTCCCGGTACCAGGTGAGGCTGCCTTTAATGACCGCAGCGATCATGCCATTTATCCAGGCCAGTCCAGTCATGAGCAGCAGGATAAACGATGTCGAAGCATAACCATCGCCAAACAGAAAGGAAGGTCCGAATAACCAGGGGAGGGATGCCAAAGCCGCTCCAATACAAGAAGACAGCAATGCGGTAAGTGCACTTACACCTATAAATTGCATAAACCGCCGTCTGCTTAGAAAACGGTCAAACAAATAAGTGTAGCAGATATAAAAGCAAATCAGTCCTGGCAAAACAGCAAAGCCCAGCATGAGCCGTATCCAGGGTAAAAGACCATTAAGTGGAGTTACGGTAAAACGGACATGCGCAGGCACGAAAACCGCAAAGAAGAAAAAGCTAAGCAGCAATAGCCCGAACAGGGACCAATAGCCGGTGTGGATCAACAAAACAACTGATTTTTTCATTAGCCCTTTTCTTTTTTACCAATATACAAAACATAAGCGCACAGCGTAAACAAGTTAAAGTAGCCAAGTGCAAGGGCTTGCAGGTCCACCTGTTGACTGAACCCGGGCTGATCCTTCAGATAGTTGAAACTGCAATAGGTGTACGGAATAACGTAGCCATATTTCCAACTGAGTACCGCAACCGATAATATCCACAAAACAATGCCGGCGCCCACCGGTACCAGGAAGTTTTTGAATTGTAAACTGATAAGGTATTGAAGGGCGATGACAGGCAGACAGGCCAGCAGATAGCGTCCGTCTTCTTCCAGAAAATGAAGATATGGAATTGGCTCGGTT
>Ga0160457_1000850_pt1 | contig 10594 bp, 9 predicted proteins | sample HID1972M_E6MG_FD_108242 | JGI IMG/M metagenome (GOLD analysis project Ga0160457, IMG submission 108242) | Enriched pill bug-associated microbial communities from UW Madison campus, WI, USA - HID1972M_E6 MG | ecosystem: Host-associated > Arthropoda: Insects > Digestive system > Unclassified ... | reverse complement strand
TCTGGATCCGTCGCGCCCGATGCCGAAGCTGGGCACGAACAGGGAAGCGACGACGATGCTCATCCCACACGAGGCGCTCACGGGCTCCGTCGTTGCAGACGAGCTCCTCGACGAGGACAGGTTCTGGAAATTCGTCGGCAACCTGAAGGGCTATCTCGCGATCCCTGCACTGCGGCGCGGCTTGCGGCGCCAACCGGCAACGACCGTACTCGCGTTCCAGGCGAGGCTGATCGAACGGTGCACCGCAATGATGGCGCGGCAGAGTGTCTCGTGGGCACGGGCGGGCGAACTCGTCACTCTGGGCCCGGTCGTCTACGAGAGGTACTTCGACGGCGGCTACCCCCGCAAGTTGGACACCGTCGACAACTTCTCCGACCTCACCGACATCGCAGAAGACATCCTCGGAACCCACATCGAGGTCCCCGGATACGGCGACAGCCGCACCGGGCTCGGCGCTTCGAAGGGTGACTACACCCGCTACCTCGCCTGGCGCGCCCTCACGCACAGAGACGGACGACCAACCGAAGTGTTTTACATCGGAGAGCGCTCCTCCGACACGCCCATGCGCGAGATGCCGGCCATCGTCCGCCAGGCCATGGAACGCGACGGCCTCGTGCCCGCGGCCGACATCGAGACCTGGTACCCCGACATGGTGCACTCGATCGAAGAGTCCTCCATGATCGCGTACGCGATCCGCCGCTCCGGCCCCGAGAACTTCGACGACTACCTCGCCGCCAACGCGATCCCACGCCTCGCCTGAGCATCTGCTGCTCCGTTCTACCCCCGTTGGTCAACGTTCGATAACGGGGTATTGCATCCCCCATCCGGGGGGTCTACTTTGAGCAATGCCCGGATCACCCCGTTCCCCGACGGAGACCCCCCGAGCCGGGCGCTGATACACGGCATTACCCGAACATCCCCCCACATCCCGAACACCTGCACCCGAACGCATCCCATCCCGGCTCCCCGGCCGGGGCGTTCTCGTGCGGGTTCCTTGCCCGCGTGACTCGTGCGCGCGGGTCCCCCTGCAAGGACAAACCACCGTGCTCAAGAAGTCATTGGCGACTCTCGCCGCATTCCTGCTGGGCCTGGGTCTCACGATCTCGGCCATCTCCCCTGCCTCCGCGGACGACATCGATCCCGCGGCCACCGAGGCGGTCTCTGCCCCCGAAGAGACTGCCCCGGAGGAACCGGCGCCCGTCGACCCCGCTCCCCCCGCGGATGTCGTCGACGTGGCGCCGGCAGTCTCCCCTCCCCCGGTCGGCACCGACCCACCGCAGTTGCGTGCGCGCACCGCGGCGACCACCTCGTACCCGGTGCAGACGACGTACGGCGTCGCCCTGTACCTGTACAAGAAGGTCGACCCGAACGGCGCCGCAGCGTGGGAGAACTCCGGGCTGCAGCAGCTGATCGCGTTCGACACCGACAACGTGTCGGCCGAGACGAACAACTACTGGTCCACCTACCCCGGCACCCTGCCGGCCGACGTCTGCGGCAGCGGATGGGCGGTGCAGCAGGACAAGGTGTCGTTCGTGGGCAGCTTCGTGTTCCCGCAGCAGATCGAGTACCCGGTCGACAACATCGGCTGGCCGCCGCTGTACGCAGCCCAGCACAGCAACCTCGAGACCCTCGGGGTTCAGGTGCCGCCGTGCTCGGTGCAGCCCACCAGCACTCCCCCCACCTGCACGGCCGACGGCAGCCTCGTGCTTCCCTTCATCGAGGGCGTCACCTGGTACGTGAACGGCACCGTCGCCCCCGCCGGGCCGGTGCCCATGAAGGCCGGAACGAACGTGACCGTCAAGGCCACGGCGTCGAGCGCCGCCCCGCTCCCCGGCTCGGTGCGTGACTCGTACACGGGCAAGTGGACGCTGAGCTGGCCGTACACGTTCTCGTACCCCGAGTGCCAGCAGCCCGAGCTCACCGGATCGATCACCTCGATCTGCCTGAACGACGCGCCCTACCTGCACTACAGCGTCACGCTGATCGACCCAGACCACCAGTCGACCGGCGACACGGCGGTGCTGGAACTCACCGACGGCGTCGAGAGCTACACCTACAGCCCCGGCCTCGGCACCATCAGCGACGGCGTGACGCTCGAGGGCGACCTGCTGTGGCCGGGTGCGAGCGTCGACCCGGGGACCGGTGAGGCGAACGGATGGCCCGGCTGGGAGCTCTCGGGCGGCGTGTGGCAGGAGACCACCGGCAACTACGCCTGGACTCGTGACGGCGTCACTGCGACCATCTCGGTGAATCCCGAGATCAACGCCGACCTGGAGTACCCGCCGGGAGACCCCGACTGCTACCCCGGCCCGCGTGAGGTGCGGCCGACGCTCACCGAGACCGCCGTGAGCTGCGAGGTCGACGGCACCTTCACACTCGACGACATCGAGGGCGTGCAGTGGTACATCGACGGCAGCCCGGTCGGCCCCGGCACCTACCCGGGCGAGACGCCGAGCACCAAGAAGGTGACCGCTGAGGCGGTGGGCACGCATGTGCTCGCCGCGGATGCGCAGACCAGTTGGGATCTCGTGTTCCAGGCCCCCGAGCGGTGCCTCACGCTCGCCGGCTCCACCGCATCCGGCAAGTGCGAAGCCGATTCGCCCTGGATCTACTACAACATCGAGCTGCACGACCCGTTCGGTGTGGCGTCCGACCACGACGCCGAGCTGATCATGTCGGATGGCGTGAACACGTACACGATCCCGCTCGGAACGGTCGACCCGATCACGAACACCCTGTCGGACAAGGTGCTGTGGCCCGGCGCGAGCGTCGATCCGATCACCGGTGAGGCGAACGGCTGGCCCGGATGGGAGCAGGTCGCGGGCGTGTGGCAGGAGACCACCGGCAACTTCGCCTGGACCCGCAACATCACCTCCGTGGTGCTGTCGGTGAACCCGTCGGTTCCGGTGAGCCTGGCGTACCCGCCGGCGACCCCGTCGTGCGCGATGACCCCGCCGGAGGAGCCGCCGACGCTCGGTGTGTTCCCCACCAATGCGGAGCTGTCGGAGCAGTGCACCGACAACGGTGAGGGGGTGCTCACGCTCGGCCAGGTCGATGGCGTCTCGTTCTTCGAAGACGTGAACTACTTCATCGACGGTGTGCCCGCGACCTCCTCCACCGTGTACCTGCAGCCGGGCACCTACGTGATCACGGTCACGACGAAGTCGTCCACCGACGGCCTCGACGGTCCCACGTCGTGGCGGGTGACGGTGACCGGTGAAGACACCTGCGGTCAGCTCGAGACGCTCGCCCTCACGGGGGCCTCGCCCGGAGGCTGGCTGGCGCTCGCCGCCGCGCTGATGGTGATCGGCGCAGGCATCGTGGTGACGCGCCGCCGCCGCACCGCATAGGTTCCGTGGTCCCGTCCGCTGCAGGGGCGGACGGGGCCGCGGTCACTCCCCTGCACTGCGTCGAACCGCGTCGAGCGGCCGACGTCAGGCGCTGGCGGCCTCGTCCGAGGCCGCTTCGGCGTTCTCGTGTGCAACCTCGACGCCGTACACGGCCTCGAGCCCGGCGGTGAAGTCGTCGATGCGCCCCTCGCGGGCGAGGGTGCGCGCCCGATCGGAGGGGCCGTGCACGAGTACGCCGGCGAAGTGCCGAAGGGCGCTCTCGACGGTGCCGTCGTCTCCGCGTCGGCGGGCGCGCTCGATCTCGGCCTCGAGCAGCGCGTCGACGTGCTGGCGCAGGGCCACGATCGACGGCGCGGCCGCGGCGTCGGCGGAGTACTCGGCCGCCGCTCCCCCGACGATCGCGTGCGCCGAGTCGGTCAGCTCGGGCAGCGGCGCGTGCAGCGCCAGGATCTCGAGGTCGAGCAATTCGACACCGGGCAGCGCACCGACCGCCGGGTCGACGTTGCGCGGCAGGCCCAGGTCGATCACGAGCAGCTTGCGCTCGGCGGGAACCGCATCGGCGGTGACCGTGTACCGCGCGGTGCAGGTGATCACCACATCCGCATCCGCCATCGCGGCGGTCAGCTCGGCCTCGGGTCGCACGCCGTACTTGGCTGCGAACAGCGCGGCCCGGCCGGTGGCCGAGTAGACGCGGATGTCGGCGGCGCCACGGGCGCGGAGCGAGGCGATCGTGGTGGCGGCGTAGCGCCCGGTGCCCACCAGCAGTACGCGCGCGGCCGACCAGTCGGGGATGCGAGCGGATGCGAGGTCGAGGGCGAGGCGGGCGAGGCTGCGGTCGGCGCCGCTCACGTCTCCCGCGGATCGCACGGTGCGCGAGGTGCGAGCGGCCTGCTGGAAGAGGCGGTCGAGCGACGCGCTCGCGGCGCCCGCACGGCGGGCCTCCTGGGCTGCGCGCTGCACCTGACCAGCGATCTCCTCCTCGCCGACCACCATCGACTCGAGCCCGGCGGTGACGGCGAACAGGTGCCGCACGGCGTCGTCACCCGAGTGAGCGGCCGCGCTCGCGCGCAGCAGCTCGGCGTCGTCGGGGGCGTCGACCGCGAGAGCGGCGATGACCGCCTCGGTGGCGAGGGCTTCGGCTGCCACGAGCGGGTCGTCGAGGTCGAGGTACGCCTCGAAGCGGTTGCAGGTCGACAGCACCACGACGCCGCGCACGAACTCGAGTTCTGCGAGTCGACTCGTCGCCTCGGACGCGGGGATGCGGGACACCCGGTCGAGGAGGTCGAAGTCGGCGTTGGAGTGATTCGCCGTCAGACAGAACAGCACCGGACCATGGTAACCGGGGCCGGTGGGAGGATGGTGGGGTGCTGTCCCCCCTGCATCCGCTCGTCGACGGTCGCACGACGACCGCCCCCTTCATCCGTGCCGTTCGCGGTGACCGCCCCGAGGTGACGCCCGTCTGGTTCATGCGCCAGGCCGGGCGCTCGCTGCCTGAGTACCGCGAGACGCGGGCCGGAGTCGACATGCTCGACGCCTGCCTCACGCCCGAACTGGCATCCGAGATCACCCTGCAGCCGGTTCGCCGCCACGGGGTCGATGCGGCGATCCTGTTCAGCGACATCGTCGTGCCGGTGCTGCTGGCGGGGGTCGACGTGCGCATCGTCGCCGGCCGGGGGCCGGTGCTCGACAACCCGATCCGCACCGCATCCGACGTGCTGCGGCTGCGCCCGATCGACCCCGAAGCACTCGCGCCGATCGCCGAAGCCGTGCGGTTGACGGTCGCCGAGCTCGGCTCGACCCCGCTCATCGCCTTCGGCGGCGCGCCCTTCACGCTCGCCTCGTACCTCGTCGAGGGCGGGCCGTCGAAGGATCAGCTGCGCGCCCGCGCCATGATGTACGCCGACCCGCACGCCTGGGCGTCGCTGCTCAACTGGTGCGCGGATGTGACGGGTGCGTTCATCCGCACGCAGGTCGAGGCGGGGGCGAGCGCCGCCCAGCTGTTCGACTCGTGGATCGGCTCGCTCTCGCGCCGCGACTACCAGCGCCGGGTGGCGCCGCACTCGAAGCGCGCCCTCGACGCGCTTCGCGGTCTCGACGTGCCGAAGATCCACTTCGGTGTGGGCAGCGCCGAGGTGCTCGACCTGCTGCCCGGGCTCGGGGTGGATGCGGTGGGCATCGACTGGCGTCTGCCGCTCGACGAGGCGAGCGCCCGACTCGGCGGCGGGGTGCCGGTGCAGGGCAACATCGACCCGGCCCTGCTTTCGGCGCCGTGGAATGTGCTGCAGGCGCACGTGGAGGACGTGCTCGATCGCGGGCTCGCGGCGCCGTCGCACATCGTGAATCTGGGGCACGGTGTTCCGCCCGAGACCGACCCCGACGTGCTGACGCGCATCGTGGAGCTGGTTCATGCACGCCGCTGACGCCCACTCCCCCGTGATCGTCGTGGGCGGCGGGATCGCGGGTCTGGTGACAGCGCGCGAGCTCGTGCTGGCCGGGCGCGAGGTGACGCTGGTCGAGACGAGCGAGCGGCTCGGCGGTCAGGTCGCGAGACATTCCGTGGCCGGCATAGACCTGGATGCGGGGGCCGAGGCGTTCGCCACCCGCGGCACCGATGTGGCTCGGCTGCTCGCCGCGCTGGGCCTCGACGCCGACGTGGTGACCCCCTCGCCGTCGCCGGCCTGGGTGCAGCGCACCCGCGGGGGAGCGGTGCCGCTGCCCGCCACGAGCCTGCTCGGCATCCCGGGCGTGCCGCTCGCACAGGACGTGATCGACGCGATCGGCTTGCCGGCGGCGCTGCGCGCCCAACTCGACATGCTGCTGCCGGGGCTCGTGGGGTCGAAGGCGGCCACCGTGGGCGAGCTGGTGCGGCGACGGATGGGTCGGGCCGTGCTCGAGGGTCTGGTCGCCCCGGTTGCGCGAGGCGTGCACTCCACCGACCCCGACGCGCTCGATCTCGACCGCGCGGCACCGGGCCTGCGCCAGGCGCTGCTGAGCGCCGGCAACCTGGGGCAGGCCGTGCGATCCCTGCGCGCGAAGGCCCCGGCGGGTTCGTTGGTGGCGTCGCTGCGCGGTGGCATGTTCCGTCTGGTCGACGCGCTCGCATCCGATCTCGACCGCTTCGGTGTGCGCGTGCGCACGGCCACCGAGGTGACCGCCTTCGATGCCGCCGGGGTGACCACGGCAGCGGGGGAGCGCATCCGGGGCGAGGTGGTGCTCGCCGCACCGCTCGGGGTCGACGTGCCCCGCACCCGGGTACAGGTGGCGACGATCGCCGTCGACGCGCCCGCGCTCGCGGCGGCCCCGCGAGGCACCGGCGTGCTCGTGGCGCCCGGGGTCACCGGCGTCGGTGCGCGCGCGCTCACGCACCTCACCGCGAAGTGGGAGTGGCTGGCCGAGAGCACCCCCCTGCACCTGCTGCGCCTCTCGTACGACGACGGCGTGGAGGTCACCGCCGAGCTGGCCCGCGCTGACGCAGAAGCACTGCTCGGCACCCCGATCCCCGAGCCGGTCGACTCCGCGATCGTGTCATGGGAGCGCGTCGGGCGCCGCCCGGATACGGAACATGCCATTGACGGAATGCATCGAGTGGGGGAGGCTGAATCCGGCACCGGTCTGGCCGCCGTCGTCTCATACGCCCGATCCATCGCGGGCGCAATCCCCCCGAGGGGATCAGCAGGCGAGGGTTAGTCTGGATCCGCAGCCCACATGGCCACCGCGTGAGTGAATCGCGGAGAACGGAGTGCACCATGAAAGGCAAGATCCTCTTCCTCGCCGGGCTCGGCGTCGGATACGTGCTCGGGACCCGCGCAGGTCGTGAGCGCTACGAGCAGATCAAGCGGGCCGCCGGCAACTTCTGGAACACCCCGGCCGTGCAGAAGCAGGTCGACAACGTGCAGGACTTCGTGAAGGACAAGGCCCCCGACGTGGTCGAGTTCGTCGCCGACGGCGCCAAGAAGGTGGCTGCGCAGGTCTCCGGTCGCGGCAGCACCACCACGAAGCGCTCCAGCGCGTCGACCGGTGCGAAGAAGTCGACACCGGCGAAGAAGTCGACCGCGACGAGCACCAAGAAGCCGACGTCGTCCTCGAACTGAAAGACGTGAGCCGATGACCGAGACGCACGAGCCGCCGCGCCCCAAGCCGAAGCGCTCGCTGATCGACCTGATCGGGGGACTGCCCGATCAGGTGCAGGAGCTGGTCCAGCGCGAGATCGAACTCGTCAAGACCGAGATCACCGAGAAGCTCAAGGCGATCGGCACCGGCGGAGGGCTGCTCCTCGGAGCCGTCGTCACCCTGCTGTTCTTCATCGGCGTGCTGCTGACGCTCGCGATCATCGGCCTCAGCTACGTGATGCCTCCGTGGGCCGCCGCACTCGTCGTGGCAGGTGTGCTGCTGCTCACGGCGATCATCCTCGGGCTCGTCGGCTACCGCATCCTGCAGCGCGGGGTGCCCCCGGTGCCGACGGAAGCGATCGAGTCCATCCAGAAAGACCTCAACGCGATCAAGGGCATGGGAAAGCGAGAAGAGATATGAGCAACGCCACCGAGAACGCCAAGGCCGCGGCCGCGAAGGCCCGCCACGAGCTGGCCGACACCCTCGACGCGATCGAAGACAAGTTCAACGTGCCCAAGCGCACCGGCGAGCTGGCCGAGAAGGCGAAGGCCGCCTACGAGAAGAACCCCGTGCCGTGGATCATCGGCGGCGCCGCGGTGGCGATCATCGCCGTCGGCCTGGTGGCGTGGGCGATCTTCGGCGGAGACGACGACTGAGTCGGTACCCCAGGATTCGCCCCCCGCGCGGGATAGAGGGAGGATAGACGGGTGACGTCTGAGACCCCCGTCCCGTCCGAGAACAGCCCCGAGAGCCCGAGCGGGTTCACCCTGTGGGCGGTGTGGCGCCGCGACCCCGCGAACAGCGCCGCGGTCGACACGGCGGGCCTCGACGACGCGCTCGCCGAGGTCGACGCATCCGCTGTGGTGCTCCGCGGTCTCTACGACGTGTCGGGCCTCCGCGCCGACGCCGACCTGATGGTCTGGCTGCACGGCGACACGGCCGAGGCGCTGCAGTCGGCCCTCCGCATCCTGCGTCGCGTGCCCGCGATCGGTGCGCTGCTGCCCACCTGGAACGCGATGGGGGTGCACCGCGACGCCGAGTTCAGCCGTTCGCACGCCCCCAGCTTCATGCGGGGGCTGCCGCCGAAGGGCTGGGTGACGGTGTACCCGTTCGTGCGCAGCTACGACTGGTACCTGCTGCCCGACGACGAGCGCCGGGCGATGCTCGCCGACCACGGCCGCAAGGGCTCCGAGTACCCGAGCGTGCAGGCCAACACGGTCGCGAGCTTCGCGCTAGGCGACTACGAGTGGATCCTCGCCCTCGAAGCGGATGAGGTGGTCGAGCTGGTCGACCTGATGCGGCACCTGCGCAAGACCGAGGCGCGCATGCACATCCGTGAAGAGGTGCCGTTCTTCACCGGTCGCCGGATCGAGCCCGCCGAGTTGGCCGAGGTGCTCTCGTGACGATCACGAACGGCATGGCGCCGGGTCTCGTGCCGGCGGCCACTCCCGCCGCCGAGCAGGGGCCGGAGCATGTGGAGGAGGCGGTCGCGTACGACGCGATCATCCTCGCCGGATTCGGCGGACCCGAGGGCCAAGACGACGTCATCCCGTTCCTGCGCAATGTGACCCGCGGTCGCGGCATCCCCGATGAGCGCCTTGAAGAGGTGGCGCACCACTACCGCCACTTCGGCGGGGTGAGCCCCATCAACCAGCAGAACCGCGACCTGAAGGCGGCGCTCGAGGCCGAGCTCGCATCCCGCAGCATCGACCTGCCGGTGATCTGGGGCAACCGCAACTGGGACCCCTACCTCTCGGAGGCGTTGCGCGAGGCGCACGAGCGCGGCTTCCGCACGCTCATCGGGCTCGCGACGAGCGCCTATTCGAGCTTCTCGAGCTGCCGGCAGTACCGCGAGGACTTCGCGATCGCGCTCGACGCGACCGGCCTCGAGGGTGAGCTGCGCATCGACAAGGTGCGGCAGTTCTTCGACCACCCCGGGTTCGTCGAGCCGTTCGTCGACGGCGTGCGCACGGCGGTCGCCGATCTGGTCGAGCGCGGTTTCGCGAACGACGAGATCCGGGTGCTGTTCGCCACGCACTCGATCCCCACGGCGGATGCGCTGCGGTCGGGCAACCGCGAGGTCGACTACGGCGACGGGGGCGCGTACGCCGCCCAGCATCTGGCGGTCGCTGAGGTCGTCATGCGCGAAGCCGGGGCCGACCTCGCGTGGCAGCTCGTCTACCAGTCGCGATCCGGCCCGCCCACCCAGCCGTGGCTCGAACCGGATGTGAACGACGTGATCGAGGCGCTGCCCGAGAGCGGCGTGAAGGCGGTCGTCATCGTGCCGCTCGGATTCGTGAGCGACCACATGGAAGTGCTGTGGGATCTCGACACAGAGGCCGTGGAGACGGCCGAGGAGGCTGGGCTCGTCGCCGTGCGCACCCCCACGCCCGGCACGCATCCGGCGTACGTGCGCGGACTCGTCGATCTGGTGCTCGAGCGCGTGAACGGCACCCCCACGGCCGAGCGCCCGGCCCTCACCGAGCTGGGCCCCTGGTACGACGTGTGCCGCCCCGGATGCTGCGAGAACGTGCGCGCCGGGTTCAAACCGGCGATCGCGGGGGTTGCGCCGTGAGCGGGCTGCGGATCGGAACGCGGGGGAGTGCCCTCGCGCTCGCCCAGGCGGGCACTGTGGCGCAGAAGCTCGGCGCCGAACTCGTGGTGATCGAGAGCGAAGGCGACCGGAGCGACGCCTCGCTCGCCTCCCTCGGCGGCGCAGGCGTTTTCGTGGCGGCGCTCCGCGAGGCGCTGCTCGCCGGCGAGGTCGACGCGGTCGTCCACTCCTACAAAGACCTGCCCACCGCCCCGGTCGACGGCCTCGTGGTCGCCGCCGTGCCGAAGCGGGCGGATGCGCGTGACGCGCTCTGCGCATCCGGCGGCCACGACCTCGACTCGCTGCCCGCCGGAGCCCGCGTCGGCACCGGCTCGCCCCGCCGCCGAGCCCAGCTGCTGCGCCGCCGCCCCGACCTCGACGTGGTCGACATCCGCGGCAACATCGACACCCGCCTGGGGCGGCTCGACACCGACGACCCGGATCGCCGCCTCGACGCGGTCGTGCTCGCGGCCGCCGGCCTCGAGCGTCTCGGCCGCACCGATGCCGTCACCGAGTGGCTGAGCCTCACCTCGTGGCCCAC
>Ga0160457_1000848_pt1 | contig 10615 bp, 8 predicted proteins | sample HID1972M_E6MG_FD_108242 | JGI IMG/M metagenome (GOLD analysis project Ga0160457, IMG submission 108242) | Enriched pill bug-associated microbial communities from UW Madison campus, WI, USA - HID1972M_E6 MG | ecosystem: Host-associated > Arthropoda: Insects > Digestive system > Unclassified ... | reverse complement strand
GGCGACGACGGCGCGAGAGGTTGACGAACGTCAACTGTTGATGAAAGTCAACGATACGCCGATGGTTGACAGATGTCAACCATCGGTCGCGAGGGCGCGAGCCGCCTCCCGCAGCCAGTGCGCGGCATCCGCGCGCGCACGTGCAGAGCCGCCGGCCATCGCCGCGAGCGACACCGTGCGGCCGAACGCCGACGCGTCTGCATCCGGCCCGATCCGGCCCGCAACGAGCGCCACCGGCACGCCGGCGGATGCGGCGAGCGCGGCCACGACGGTCGGAGCCTTGCCCGCCGCCGACTGCCCGTCGAACGAGCCCTCGCCGGTGATGACGAGGTCGGCATCCGCGATCGCCTCGCGCAGCCCGATCAGCTCGGCCACCGCATCCGCCCCCGGCGTGAGCCGCGCACCCCAGGCGAGCAGTGCGAAGCCGGTGCCGCCGGCGGCTCCTGCTCCGGGCGCCTCGGGGTCGGCGGGGAGAAGGTCGGCGAGCACGGCGACACCGGCGTCGGCAGTGACGAGCTCAGACGGGGCGAACCCCTTCTGCGGGCCGAAGACGCGGGCGGCGCCGACCGACCCGAGCAGTGGATTCCGCACATCGGTCAGCACCGTCACGCCTGCCGGCGGCAGCGCCCGCAGTCCGTCGAGTCGAAGCGCACGGATCGCAGCGAGCCCGCGGGCACCATCCGCCACCGGGCGACCATCGGCCGCGACGAACTCCGCACCGAGCGCCTGCAGCATCCCGACGCCGCCATCGGTGGAGGCGCTCGACCCGATGCCCAGCACCAGCCCGCGCACCCCGTGATCGAGCGCCGCAGCGATCGCCTCCCCGAACCCGCGGGTGTGCGCATCCCACGGCAGTCGTCGACCGCCCAGCAGCTCGATGCCCGAGGTGCACGCCAGCTCCACGACCCCCGTGCCGTCGGGCAGCAGCAGCCACGCGGATGCGACGGTCGCGCCATCGGGACCGGTCACCCGCACCGGCATGCGCTGAGCCCCGGGCACCGCATCCGCGAACGCCGCGAGGGTGCCCTCGCCGCCGTCGGCCATCGGCCGCAGCACCAGCTCGTCGGCGGGCCGCGCCGCGCGCCAGCCCTCGGCGAGCGCCCGAGCCGCATCCGCCGCGCCCACCGTCCCCTTGAACGAATCGGGCGCCACGACGATGCGCCTGCCGCCGCGTCGAGGCTCGCTCACCCCGCCGAGTGTAGGCGGTGCTCGCCGCGGCGACAGGGGGTCGCACGCCAGCGACTACCCTGACGAAGTGACGGTCACGAACCCCTTCCTCTACCTGCAGAGCAACGCCGACGAGAACCCGAACGGCGTCTTCTCGCGCTCGGCCGATCAGACCGTCACCAACGCCGAGGCCGTCGTGCAGGTGAAGAAGATCGCGTTCGAGCTGCGCCGCCTCGGCGTGAAGGCCGGCCAGGTGGTGGGGCTCGACCTGCCCGACCAGTTGAGCATCCTGTTCACCGAGGCCGTCTACCACGAGGCAGCCATCGGCACCGTGATCCCCGACGGCTACGTCGCCGACGGCGCGTTCCGGGTGGACTGGGTGTTCACGAACCGCGCAAGCACCCCGCAGCCGGGCGCCCAGGTCGTCACCGTCGACGCCGCGTTCCTCCGCCTCATCGAGCAGAACCCGTACGGCATCCGCCCGTCCGACGAACCGATCGACACCCTCCGCATCGTGTTCTCGAGCGGCACCACCGGCACGCCGAAGGCGATCGCGATCGGGCGCTCGATGGAGCAGGCGATGGATGCGGCGCTGCAGGTGTGGTTCCAGGGCGCGCCGCTGCTGAGCCTCATGGACACGGGCACCGCGGCCGGCCTCGGCGAGTTCTACCTGGCAGTGAAGGGCGGGCAGCCGTACCACTGCGCGGGCGGCGCGAGCCCCGCGGCGGTCGTGCGGCTCGCCGAGCAGGTGGGGGTGCGCACCCTGAAGGGGTCACCCGCGCAGGTGGCGGCGCTCGTCGACGAGCTGGAGGCGCAGCAGCGCACCCTGCCCACGATCGAGACGGTCATCGTGGCGGGCACCGTCATGCCTCCCGGCGTTGCAGAGCGGATGCGGCGGGCGGCCGAGGGGTGCAGCATCTTCAGCAACTACGGCTCGACGGAGGCCGGCGGCGCGGCCAGCCGGCTGTACGAATCGGACGACCCGTTCGACGCCGGCCAGATCGTGCGCGGATCGCAGGTCGAGATCGTCGACGAGCACGACGCGCCGCTGCCCGACGGCGAGGTGGGCCGCATCCGGCATCGCAGCTTCGGCATGACCCACGAGTACCTCGGCAACCCGGAGGCGACGGCCAGCGCGTTCCGCGACGGCTGGTTCTACCCGGGTGACCTCGGGTTCATCCGCCCCGACGGTGGGCTCACCCTCACCGGACGTGAAGCCGAGGTGCTGAACGCCGGCGGGGTGAAGATCGACCCCAACCGACTCGACCACTTCGCGCTCGGTCACCCCGGCGTGATCGACGCGTGCAGCTTCGACTACCCCACCGCATCCGGCATCCGCCAGGTGGGCATGGCGCTCGTCGCGCGCGACGACCTCGACGTGAAAGGCCTGGTCGCCGCGCTCACGGCAGAGTTCGGTGCGGCCGCGCCGACGCTCGTGGCACGGGTCGCGGCGATCCCCCGCACCGCCACCGGCAAGCCGAAGCGGCGCGAACTGGCCGACGCCTACGCCGAGTGCTGACCCGGACTCAGTCCGCCTGGCGCTTGCGCCGGTATGCGGCCACGCCCGCCAGGGCGGCACCCGCGAGCACGGCAGCCGCACCGGCCGCCAGCTGCGGCATGCTCGCGTCGGCACCGGTGTCGGGCAGCACCTGCACCCACTCGGCGTAGTAGGTGGCGGATGCGGTGAGCGGGGTCGTGAAGTCGGCCGGCGTCGTGAACGCCGCATCCGTGAACCAGCCCTGGAACTCGAAGCCTTCGGCGGTCGGGTCGACCGGGCGCACCGGCGCGGTGCCGGGCACCACCGACTGCGAGGCCACGCCGTCGCCGTTGCCGCCCACGTCGAAGGTGAGCGTGATGTTCGCGGCCGTCCAGCGCACCACGACGACGCCGCTCGCGCCCGCGCGCGCCTCCGCCGTCTGCACGCTGCTGAGGCCGCCACCGCCACCGCCGCTGTTCGCGACCGGCAGGTTCAGTGCGGTCGCGGTCGCGTCGGCGGGGCCGCCGCCACCGCATCCGGGGGTTCCCTGCACGCCGACGACGCCGATCGCGCCACCGCCGCCGTAGCAGGAGGTGTCGCCCACGAAGAGGGAGCCCTCGGGGGCGATGTCGTCGACCACGACACCGGCGCCGCCGTTCGCGTTGCCGACCGGGTTCGCAGCCGCGCCGCCGCCACCGCCGTACGGGGTGGCCGAGTTGCTGACGCCGCTGGCGCCCGCGAAGCCGCTGCCGCTGGTGCCGCCGATCTCGCCGCCGAAGGAGGCGTTCGAACCGTTGCCGACGGGAGCGTTGGTGACCCCGTCGGTGACCGACCCGGGAGCACCAGGCGCGGGCACCACGATCTGCAGGGGACCTTCGGCTTCGCTGAAGTCGACGATGCGCACCTCGCCGCCGCCGCCCGCTGCCGCGTAGCCGTTCGTGTTGGCGACCTGCTGGTCGGCGCCCTCGCCGCCGGCGCCGACGAGCAGCACCTCGAGCTGGGTCATGGTGTCGGCAGGCGTAAAGGTGGAGGTGCCCGACGTGAAGGTCTGCTCGCACACGCCGGGGGCGATGAGCTGCCCGTCACCGCAGGCCTCCGTTGCGGCGAACGCGGGCGCTGCGCCCACGAAGAGGGTGGAGACTCCGGCGGTCGCTGCGACGGCGAGCGCGGTGGAGGTGCGGCGGGTGGCGAGCTTCATCTGAACTCCAAATCGACTCCGGGCGCGCAACGGCGACCTGGGTCGAGACGACGGGTGAGCTGGTGAGCCGACGGAGCAGGCTCTCGGGTGTTTCCGAGTATGGCAGCCCGTCGGGGCCGGAAGGCCCGGTCGGCACCGCAATTCGTGCCCCGTTTCCGGGGGTCGTGTCACCGCGCCCGCGCGACCCGCGCCTCGTCCCACACCGGCGCATCCGCCTCGACCACCTGCCCGTCGCTGCGGAACACCAGGAACCGGTCGAACCCGCGCGCGAACCAGCGGTCGTGGGTGACCGCCAGCACGGTGCCGTCGAACCGCTCGAGCGCCTCTTCGAGGGCTTCGGCCGAGACCAGGTCGAGGTTGTCGGTGGGTTCGTCGAGCAGCAGCAGGGTCACCCCCGAGAGTTCGAGCAGCAGGATGCGGAACCGGGCCTGCTGCCCGCCCGAGAGCTGGTCGTAGCGCTGCTGCGCGGATGCGGCCAGCCCGTAGCGGTCGAGCGCCGAGCTGGCCGCCTCGCGTGGCAGCCCGTCGCGGTTGCGGTCGCCCCGGTGCAGCACCTCGAGCAGCGTGCGGTCGGTGAGGTCGGAGTGCTGGTGACTCTGCGCGAACCAGCCGGGCACGATGCGCGCACCGAGCACCGCACGGCCTTCGTGCTCGACGCGGGCGAGCGTCTCGCCGGCCGGGGTCACGTGGCCCTGCAGCGCATCCGGGTCGCTGCCGCCGCCCGCGAGCAGCCGCAGGAAGTGCGACTTGCCCGACCCGTTCGAGCCGAGCACCGCCACGCGGTCGCCGTACCAGACCTCCAGATCGAACGGCTGCATCAGGCCGGTCAGCTCGAGCCGCTCGCACACGACCGCCCGCTTGCCGGTGCGCGCACCCCGCAGTCGCATGGCGATCTGCTGGGCGGGCGGGCGCTCCTCGGGAGGCCCCGCCTCTTCGAACCTGCGCAGCCGCGTGACCGCGGCCTGGTACCGGGATGCCATCCCGTCGTTGTAGGTGGCCTTCACCTTGAGGGTCGCCACCAGCTGCTTGAGCGCCGCGTGCTGCTCGTCCCACCGGCGGCGCAGCTCGTCGAGCCGCTCGAACCGGGCGTCGCGCGCCTCGTGGTACCCGGCGAAGCCGCCGCCGTGCACCCACGCGCTGCTGCCCGCCGGCGACGCCTCGAGGGTCACGATGCGGTCGGCGGCGCGGGCGAGCAGCTCGCGGTCGTGCGAGATCAGCAGCACCGTCTTCGGGGTGGCGCGCAGCTGCTCCTCGAGCCAGCGCTTGCCGGGCACATCGAGCGAGTTGTCGGGCTCGTCCAGCAGCAGCACCTGCTCGGGCCCCCGCAACAAGGCCTCCAGTGCGAGGCGCTTCTGCTCGCCGCCCGAGAGGGTGGCCAGCTCGCGCCAGCGGGCGCGCTCGAACGGGATGCCGAGCGCCGCCATCGTGCACCGGTCCCACACGACCTCCTGGTCGTAGCCGCCCGCCTCCGCATACTCGGCGAGCGCCGACGCGTACCGCATCTGCGTGTCGATGTCGTCGGTCTCGATCATCGCCGTCTCGGATGCGGTGAGCTCGATCGCGGCCGAGCGGATGCGGGCAGGCGCCACCGAGATGAGCAGGCCCGCGATGGTCGGCTCGGTGCCGTCGGCCGTCCAGCCGGTGCCCACCACCTGATCCATCACGCCGAGGCCGCCGTCGACCTGGATCGACCCCTCCTCGGATCGCTGCAGCCCGCGGATCACCCGCAGCAGCGTCGACTTGCCTGCGCCGTTCTGCCCGATGAGCGCTGTCGTGCTGCCCTCCGGCACGCGGAAGCTCACATCCGAGAGCAGCGGACGGCCATCCGGAAGCGACAGCGAGACGCCGTTGACGTCGATGAAACTCATGATCGGACCCCTTCGCGGGGCGGGAGCCCAGCCGACCAGTATCCCCCACGCCGGGAGCTCAGCCCAGGCCGGCCCGGTTCTCCTTCGAGGCGACACCGTCGACCGGCTTGCGCGACAGGCCCACCGATCCCGACTCCGGGGCATTCGCGAGCGCGGCCGACACGGCCACCGACTCGTCGACATCCGGGTAGCTCGGACGCAGCCGCACCGGGCCTGCACCTCGCGCGGCCTCACGCTTGGTGCGGCGGGCCGCCGCCGCCAGGTTGAGCGCCTCGACGAAGATCGCGAACGCCATCGGCCCGTAGATGAGCGCCTTGTCGATCTTGATGTGGAACCCCTCCGCGATCAGGAAGACACCGATCAGCAGCAGGAACGACAGCGCCAGCATCTTCACCGTGGGGTGCTTGTTGACGAAACCGAAGATGAAGCGCGACGCGAACAGCATGATGCCGAACGCCACCACGACCGCCGAGATGATGACGATCATGTTGCTCGTCATGCCCACCGCGGTGATCACCGAGTCGAGCGAGAACACCAGGTCGAGCAGCAGGATCTGAACGAGCACCCCGCCGAAGGTGGCTGTGGCGAGCTTTCCGCCCTCCGCATGGTGGTCCTCGGCGCCTTCGAGCTTCTGGTGGATCTCGTGCACCGCCTTGTAGACGAGGAAGAGGCCGCCGAGGATCAGGATGAAGTCCTTCACCGAGAACCCGAGCTCGCCGATCGTCAGGATCGGCTCGGTCAGGGTGATGATCCAGCCGGCGAAGAAGACGAGCAGCACCCGCATGACCATCGCGAGGGTGAGCCCGAGGTTGCGCGCCCGCGCCTGCTGCGCGACGGGCAGCTTGGAGGCGAGGATCGAGATGAAGATGACGTTGTCGACGCCGAGCACCAACTCGAGCACGAACAGGGTGATGAAGACGGCGATCAGGTCGGGCGAGAGCTCGAAGGAGAAGTCCACTCGTCGATGCTACGAGGCCGTGACCGGGAGTCTTCCGCGTCCGTGGTCGGCGTGCAGCGCGTCGGCCGCGACCACCGCACCGTCGGCGGCACGCACCGCTCGCCCGAGCGCCGACGCCGCATCCGCCACCACCCGGTCGTCGAGGAGTCGGCGCGCCGCGGCGGCGATGCGCTCGATGCTCGCCGACTTCGGCAGCGTCGCGCCGACACCGAGGCGCTCCACCGCCTTGCCCACGAGCGGTTGGTCCATCAGCGGATGCATCGGCATCACCAGCACCGGGATGCCGGCCGCAAGTGCGCGCGCGGTGGTCGCGTGGCCGCCATGCCCGACTACGAGAGCTGTCGTGGGCAGTACCTGCGCGTGATCGAGCAGGCGCGCGACGGATGCGTTGCGGGGCACCCGTAGCCCGCTCGGGTCGACGGCACCAGTCGTCGCCACCACTTCGACCGGCTCGTCGGCGAGGGCATCGAGCACGCGCTGCAGCGCACGCGCCTGACCGGGGAACGACGTCGTGCTGAAGCTCACCAGCACGCGCGGCACCGCGGTGCGTTCGGCCGCCACCGGCGGGTGGTCCTGCCAGACGAAGCCGACGTGCTGCACCGACTCACGGATGCGGCGCGGTGGTTCCAGCTCGGCCCTGGACGTGACGAGCTCGAGTGCGGCGCCTCGCTCCGCCGCGACGGCATCCGTCCCCCGCAGTCGGGCGATCAGCCCGAGGGGGCCGCGCGCGTTGCGGTCGAAGAACGCCGACAGGCTGTGCACGAGGATGACCACCCGCGCCCCCGCCTGTTCGAGCCGTTGCTGCGCACCCCACAGCAGGCAGTCGACGACCACCACATCCGCGGGCCGTTCGGCGAGCATCGACAGCGCGTCGTCACCGATGCCGCGATCCGCGAAGACCGCCGCGAGCCCGAACGTGCCGTCGACGGTGCCGCGCGGCTCGGCGCTCACATAGTCGCGGCCGGTGCGGATCGGTGTGAACTCCAAGCCGGCGCGCGAGATCGCGTCGCGCTGCGCCTCATGCCCCAGCATCCGGACATCGTCGCCGCGTCGCACCAGCTCGGAGGCGATTCCGAGCGCCGGCGGCAGGTTGCCGCCGCCATCCCACGTGACGAACACGACACGCAGCTTCTCGTCGTCGGCCATGGCACGCAGGCTAGCCCCGTCGCCGCCCGGGGCACGAGGGTTCCGGTGGAACCACGCGCGCTCAGCAACGAGAAAGCCCCGGGATCACAAGGATCTCGGGGCTTTTCTCGAGCGGAGACGAGGGGATTTGAACCCCTGGTCCCCTTGCGGGGACTCCACCTTAGCAGGGTGGTGCACTCGACCGGACTATGCGACGTCTCCCGGTACTGCCTGCCCATCATACCTATTCGGAGCAGGGCGTCTGCGCGGCGGCTGCCGCCGCGTCAGTTGCCGATGGAGCAGGTCTGGTCGGCCGCCGACTGACCGCGCAGGTTCGGGATCACGACCTTGTCGGGCAGCACCGGCTCGTCTGTCGGTGTGGCGCTCGGGTCGGGCGACGCCGACGGATCGGCCGGCTCGGTGGGGGCCGCGGTGGCGTTCGGGTCGGCTTCCGACCCGCGCCCGTCGCCCGCCTCGGCGACACCGATCGGCTGGTCGGCACGGATCGCGTCGAACAGCGCGTTCGCCGTCGCCGTGATCGGGGCGACCTTGCCGGTGTAGATGCCGCCCTGGCCGGTGGTGCCCGGGTACTGCACGAAGGTGATGCGGTCCATCGGGATGTTGTTGAGGGCCTTCGCCATGGCGATCATCGTCGCCGGTTGCGAGAGCTCCTTCGAGAGGGTCATGTTGGCTGTGGCCGCCTTCGCGAGGCCGATGAGCTTGCCCACGTTGGTGAGGGTCTCCTCCGACTTCAGCTTGCGCAGCAGCGACGACAGGAACACCTGCTGCGAGCTGATGCGGGTGAGGTCGGAACCGTCGCCCACACCGTGGCGCGACCGCACGAACGCGAGCGCGCTCGCGCCCTCGAGGTGGTGCGTGCCGGGCTGCAGGTAGAGGCCCACGTACTTGTCGTTGATCTCGCTGGCGACGCACACGTCGACGCCGCCCACGGCATCCGCCATGCCCATCACGCCGTCGAAGCCGATCATGCCCGCGTACTGGATGTCGAGGCTGGTGAGGTTCTCGACCACGTCGACCACGCACGGCAGGCCGCCGTAGTAGAGCGCCTCATTGATGGGGCGGCCCGACATGGCCGCACCCTTCTTGCCGGTGTCGGGGTCGATGCACCCGGGGTACGGCACCACGAGGTCACGCGGCAGGCTCACCGCGACGGCGCTGGTCTGGTCGGCCGAGACGTGGATGAGGATGTTGACATCGTTGAGCACGCTGTCGCGGTCCCAGTTGGCGTCCGAGCCGACGATCATCATGTTGAAGCCGCCCTCGTACGCCCCGATCTCGGGGATGGGCGCCTCGGTCTCATTGATGACGACCGCATTCTCGGCGACCGCGTTGGTGAGCTGGTAGGCGAAGATGCCGCCCACCGAAGCACCGGCGACGAGCACCACGGCGAGGCTGCCGCCGATGATGCCGAGCACCGTCTTCCAGGCGCGGGAGCGCGGAAGACGACCGTGACGGGCGATACCCACGGGGCGGGGCGCGCGCGCAGACCGTGAACGGTCACGCAGTTGCTCCTGCTCGGACATGGGCACCTCTTCTCGGATCTCAGCTAGCGGATGGGCGACGGCATGCAGCGGAGGGCGTGGGATTCGAACCCACGAGACATTGCTGCCCACCAGTTTTCAAGACTGGCTCCATCGGCCGCTCGGACAGCCCTCCTCGGTTGACCGAGTACCGAGTGTAGAGGAGAAGGCCCGCTCAACCCTGGAAATACCGTGCGAGCGCGCTGGCCAAACCCTGCTCGACATCCGAGTCGGTCACCTCGTTCGCGGCGGCCTTCACCTCGTCCGGGGCCTGGCCCATCGCCATCGCCACCCCGCCGCCCGACACGGCCCACTCGAACATGTCGATGTCGTTGCGCCCGTCGCCTGCGACGAACACCCGCGAACGGTCGATGCCGAGGGTCTCGCGCACGTACTCCATGCCGGTGCCCTTGTTGACGCCGTCGGGCGCGATGTCGAGCCACGCCGTCCAGCCGACGTTGTAGCTCACCTTGTGCAGCCCCATCCGCTCCACCACCGAGAGGAAGTCGTCGATGGCGTGCCCGGGTGAGAGCACCACGACGCGGGTGGCGGGTTCGGCGAGCAGCTCCTCGAAGTCGACCTGCTCCTTCGCTGCGGCGAGCGCGCCCTCCGGGAACGGGCCCGTGTAGCGGAACAGCCCATCCGGGTTCTCGACGGCGAAGCTGGCGCCGCGCAGGTGACCGCGGATGGTGGTGAGCACCTCGCGCGGGTCGAAGGTCTCGACGCGCACCCGGCTGTAGCCCATCGGCGCCTCGGGATCACGGCCCATCACGATGGCGCCGTTCGCGCACACCGCGAACTTCGACACCAGGCCCAGCCGGTCGAGCACGGGCAGCGTCATCGACACCGAGCGCCCGGTCGAGAGCATCACCTCGTGCCCCAGCTCGCGCACCCGCCGGATCTCGGATGCGACCCGCTCGGCGAGCGCCCCGTCCTCCTGCAGCACCGTGCCGTCGATGTCGAGGCCGATCAGCCACCGGTCCTGGGGCGCGACGGGGGTCACTTCACGGGCTCCAGCACGTCGAGGCCGATGAACGGTCGCAGCACCTCCGGCACCACCACCGAACCGTCGGCCCGCTGGTGCGTCTCGAGCAGCGCCACGATCCACCGGGTGGTGGCGAGGGTGCCGTTGAGGGTGGCGACCGGCACGGTCTTGCCTTCGGCGCCCCGCTGGCGGATGTCGAGGCGGCGCGCCTGGAAGGTGGTGCAGTTGCTCGTGGAGGTGAGCTCGCGGTACGCGTCCTGTGTGGGAACCCACGCCTCGACGTCGAACTTGCGGGC
>Ga0160457_1000843_pt1 | contig 10706 bp, 11 predicted proteins | sample HID1972M_E6MG_FD_108242 | JGI IMG/M metagenome (GOLD analysis project Ga0160457, IMG submission 108242) | Enriched pill bug-associated microbial communities from UW Madison campus, WI, USA - HID1972M_E6 MG | ecosystem: Host-associated > Arthropoda: Insects > Digestive system > Unclassified ... | reverse complement strand
GCAAAATATTTACCTCATTTATTTTATGAGGGTTTTACACGGGTTTACCGTGGGGGCAATTGTGGTCGCCAAACGGGCCTACTTTATAGACCTGTTCTCAGGCGAAAAATTGAAACATTATTTAAGCCTGTTTTCCATCATATGGTCTACAGGACCTATTATTGCCCCTTTTATTGGCGGTTATTTGCAAATCAGTTACGGATGGAAATCCAATTTTTATTTCCTGGCTTTCTTTGCTATTGTACTCGCTGTTTTGGAGCTTATTTTCAGTGGAGAGTCTTTGCAGCATTTTTCCGAGTTCACGCTCAAAAAAATTGCCGGTGTGTATGCCAATATGATTAAAACCATCAGTTTTACCCTGGGTATTGTCATGATAGGACTGGCATACTGCATGGTAATGATCTATAATATGACCGGCCCGTTTATCATTGAGCATGAGCTGCATTTATCACCCGTGGTGGCAGGTTATGGTTCACTGGTGCTGGGACTCGCATGGATGACAGGAGGGTTTCTCGGTAAGGCAACCATAAACCGTCCGTTCTTTAACAGGCTTTTAGTTAATCTTGGGCTGCAGGTGTTGTTTGTACTGCTCATGCTGATCAGCATCAGGTTTGTGGCCAATCTTTATTCGCTGATCTTTTTCGCTTTTCTGATCCATGTGGCAGCCGGATTTACTTTTAATAACTTCTTTACGTATTGCCTGAGCAAATTCCCAAAAAATGCAGGAATTGCAAGCGGGCTTACCGGAGGTATAAATTATGTGATCGTATCCTTTTTCAGCTCGGGTATTATCTTTCTGTTTCCGGCAAAAGATGAATACAACCTGGGCTATAGTTACTTCATACTGATCCTGCTGTCTGTCCTGGTCATGCTTATATTGAAATTGAAAAAGGAAAACCTTGGGGCAAACGGTTAAGCGGGGATATTATCTGCTGATCAGTTTTTTTCCTACAAATTCATCAAAGAAATAGTTTCTGTAAACATTTCCGATAGGGAGCTCATGCTGCAGGATATAAACGGTGTTGTTGTCAAATGAGGAGATATGCTGCACATTAATGATGTACGATTTACTGATCCTTGCAAAGGTGTTTTGAGGTAACTGGTCATGGATGGTTTTAATATTCATGGCGGTTATTATTTTCTGACCCTCTGTATGCAGAACTACGTAATCTTTCAGCCCTTCTATGAAAAGAAGATCTTTGAAGTACACTTTGAAAAATTTCCTGTCCGCTTTTACGAAGACATAATCAGCTTCTACCGTCTCAATGTTATTTGTCGAGTGCTCTTCCTTCAGCAGTTGGTGATACGATTGTGCTTTACGCACAGCTTTCTGAAAACGGCCCTGCTGTACCGGCTTAACTAAATAATCAATGGCGTCCAGCTCATAACTATCCAGGGCATATTCATTAAACGCAGTGGTGAATATGATCAATGTTTCTTTAGGTATTTTCCGGGCAAATTCAATTCCATTGGTACCGGGCATTTTAATATCCAGAAAAACTAAATCAATTACATGTTCTTCCATAAATTTTGCTGCGGCATTGGCACTGCTAAAACTTCCAAGAAGATTTACTGCAGCAGTTTTATGAATCAGTAACTGAATAGCTTCCCTGGCCAGCGGCTCATCGTCTACGATAATACAATTCATAATTTTATTTTCAGGATTACGGTGTAAAATTTTGCTTTATCTTCAATTAACAGGATATGTTTCGAGGGGTAAAGCAGCTCCAGCCTGCGTTTTACATTAGTGAGGCCAAGCCCGCCGTTTTCATTTTTTTCTGCAGGGATGCCCGGTTTGGAATTTACACACTTAAATTCCATCCAGTTGTTTTCTACCTGAAAATGGAGGTGGACGCAGGAACCATTTTCTGCATCCATATTGTGCTTTACCGCATTCTCCACAAATGTAATCAATAACAGGGGTGCAATCTGCACACCGCTCAGTTCTCCCTGTTTTGAGATCACGATTTCGAAATTATCACGCCTGATTTTTTCCAGGTTAAGGAAATCGCTCAGGAAATGAATATCCGCTGTAAGCAGCACTTTGGCCCTTGCGCAGTCATACAACTGGTAACGCAGGAAATCGCTCAGTTTGATCAATACCTGGGAAGCCTTTTCAGGATCTTTTTGCACCAGTACATTCGCATTGTTCAGCATGTTGAAGAGGAAATGCGGATTGATCTGGTTTTTCAGTTGTTCAAGTTCCGCCTGCATAGTAATTTTTTCCAGTTCATTGATCCGTTCAGAATCTGTCAGCCACCTTTGGAACAGTTTAATCGCCGTAGATGCGGCCACCAGTACGGCCACCAGAAATATAAACGGAACCACAGAAGGACCTTTTGCCCTTTCTACATCCCGGAAGTCGACGTAAGGTTTGAGCTCCGTCATGATCGTAAAGACGATCAGATAGACAATTCCCATGCAGATAAGTATGCCGGTTATATATAGGGAGTACTTATTTTTAAATAAAAACTGCGGTATGAGCCAATACATATTGGTGTAAAACAGAAAGATCAGCATAAAGAAAAAGATCACCCTGGTATACAGTCCGAAGGGTTCTACATGGACCGTATTGACATTCATCAGCACAATTCCCATAATGGCAAAAGCCAATAAATGACGGTGTAATCTGTAATGCTCATTAGTCAGCAAAAAGACATGCAAAAAGGGACTGTTTAATTTTTCAGGCTGCTGTTTCAAGTTATGGTATTTTATTCCTGTAAAAATAACATCGGGTTGTCGCTCCGGTACCGGTTTTATACCAAAGCCGTCAGATTTTATACAAATACAAATCCGTTGCTATGCCATATATTCACTTTGCTATAAAAATCAGGGCGTTTGATATAATTCTAAAAATACAGTTAAGGTAATAAAATATATTTGTGTTGAAACACCGATAAAAGTATATACCAATGAAGCCATCATAAGCTTACCTAAAAATACAGTTAAGGTAATAAAATATATTTGTGTTGAAACACCGATAAAAGTATATACCAATGAAGCCATCATAAGCTTACATTTGCGGGAAAATGAACATAAGCTATGATAGCTTCATTACAACTGAAAGAAAATATTAAATTAATGAAAAAACAAAAAATTGCGTTTTTCCTGGCCTGTGCTTATATTATTATGTTACTCACAGGCATCTGTCCAAAAGCACAAGAACGTTCTCTTACAAAAGCTTATTACTCCCTTTGTTCAAAGAATAAACAGGTATGATTGATATAAAGAAAGCCTTTATCCTTTTACTGTTGTTTATTTCTGGTCTCCAGGTCAATGCGCAGCAGATTTATAAAATTACGGGGACAATCAAATCTGCGGCATCAGCGGACGGATTGGAAAATGCTACCATACGGGTACTCGAAAATAAAGAAGGCGTATCCGCAGATGCGGCAGGCAGATATACCCTTTCACTTAAACCCGGTAAATATACTTTGGTGGTAACTGCGCTGAGCATGTTTCCGGTCAGAAAGCAGATTGCGGTAAAAAGCGATGAGGTCATTGATTTTGAACTGAAAGAGAATCAAAATGACCTGAATGAAGTAGTCGTCTCTTCCGGACGTGCGGTCAGAAGCCTGTCCAGTCCACAAATGGGGGCGGAAAGGTTGAGCATGAATACCATTAAAAATATCCCGCTGATACTCGGCGAACGTGATGTGTTAAAAGCCATACAGTTATTGCCAGGGATAAAATCAGCGGGAGAGGGTGGCAGCGGGTTTTATGTAAGGGGCGGATCAACCGATCAGAACCTGATCCTGCTTGATGATATCCCTGTCTACAATGCTTCCCATTTTTTAGGCTTCTTTTCAACCTTTAACCCCGATGCTGTAGAAGATATTACCGTTTACAAAACCGGGATGCCTGCTCAGTATGGCGGAAGATTATCATCTGTACTGGATGTCAGGATGAAAGAGGGCAGCAGGGAAGGGTTCTCAGCCAGCGGGGGCATTGGATTAATTTCATCGAAAATCACGTTGGAAGGTCCCATACAAAAGAACAAATCATCATTTTTGATTTCGGGAAGGAGAACATATATAGATGCACTGCTCAGTCTTTCTTCCGATTCTACGATAAACAGTAACACCATGTACTTTTATGATGTTAATGCTAAGGCAGATTTCCAGCTGAACGAGAATAACAGACTGATGTTTACCGGGTATTTAGGGAGTGACAAGCTGGGGATTTCCGATATTTTCGGGCTCAGCTGGGGCAATACACTGGCCAGCTTACAGCTCAAACATATCTATTCCCCGGTATTATCTTCCACAACGACAGGATCATTTACCAGTTACAGGAACAGGATTGAAGTTCAGTCCGGTACGATGGATATAGACATTTTTTCCAGGATAAATGACCTGACTTTCAAACATGATTTTTTATGGCTGAAAAGCCAGAAAACCAAAATCAGGTTTGGGCTCAATTCTATTTATCATACCGTTACCCCCGGAGAAATTACAGCAGCAGATTCTTCTAACTATAATCCGGTAAATTATCAAAAACGTTATTCTCTTGAAAATGCTGTATTTGTCAGTAGTGAATGGCAGGCCTCAAAGCGTCTTAATGTATCTATGGGTTTAAGGCTCAATGCTTTCAGTATAATGGGTAAAGGCAATTTTTATAACCTGGATAATAACGGTAATACAACCGATACCCTGCATTATCAAAGCGGGGATATTGTAAAAACCTATTTTAACCTCGAACCCCGGCTGGCCTTAAGCTATTTGCTGAATACGAATAGTTCCTTAAAAGCATCTTATGTGAGAAATACACAGAATATGCATATGGTTTCCAACTCAACTTCCGGCAGTCCAACGGATAAATGGCTTTCCAGCACTAATAATATCAAGCCTGAGCTATCAGACCAGGTTTCCCTGGGATATTACAGGGACCTGTTTGAGAACAAATATGAACTGAACGTGGAGACCTACTTTAAAACCATGCAGAACCAGATTGATTACCGTGACGGGGCCGATGTGTCCAATGCCGACCTGATTGAGTCACAATTACTTTATGGAAAGGGAAGGGCTTACGGCCTGGAGTTTTTGCTAAAGAAGAAACAGGGGCTGTTTACCGGCTGGATCAGTTATACGTTATCTAAAACTGAGCGGCAGATTGAGGGGATAAATGGCGGCAGATGGTATAATGCAAGGCAGGACCGCACACATGACCTTTCCCTGGTAGGTGCCTATGAACTCAATAAAAAATGGACACTTTCTGCCACCTGGGTATATTATACCGGTGATGCCGTTACTTTTCCGGGTGGAAAATACAACCTTGACGGACAGGTCTTCTTTTACTATACAGACAGGAATGCCTACCGCATGCCGGCCTATCACCGCCTGGATCTGGGGGCGACCATGCAGCTGCGGAAAAGGAAAACATACAGTTCAGAGCTTTCATTCAGTTTGTATAATGCTTACGGACGCAAAAATGCTTATTCTATTACGTTCCGCGAATCAGAAACCGATCCGTCCAAAACCGAAGCTGTCAGGACAACGCTGTTTCAGTACGTACCTTCTATCTCGTATAATTTCAGATTTTTATAGTCCAGACCACACAAAATATGAAGACTTTCAATTTCATCCTTATAATTTTAGCTGTTTTTCTTATATCCTCTTGTGAAGATGTCATAGAACTGAACCTGGAAACAGGTGCGGAGAAATATGTGGTAGAAGCCAATCTGTCGGACAGCCTGGGCACGTGTAAGGTGTTGATCAGTAAAACCAAGAGTTTTAATACCCCAAATGATTTCGCCGGACAGTCCGGTGCCAGGGTGACTATAACCGATAGCCGGGGAAATGTATCTTCCCTGGCAGAAATCTCGCCAGGTATTTATCAGGCACCGGCCTTAAAGGGAGTTCCCGGTTTAACTTATAACCTGCGTGTAGAGATCGATGGTAATGTATTTACGGCGGTTTCTAAAATGCCGCCATTGGTAAAACTGGAAGATGTGTATATCAAGGAGCTGCTCATTTTTGACGGTGTAAGAAAGATGACGCATGTACGCTTTACGGATCCTGCCGGAAAAGGGAATTATTACAGATTTGTGGAATATAGGAACGGTGTCTATAATAAAGCAGTTTCAGTCATTAATGATGACCTTATTGACGGTAACCTGGTTAACCAGCTCCTTGCCCCGAGGGAATTCGATGATGAGAGTAAACTACAGGTTGGCGATAAAGTTAAAGTAGATTTTTTAACTATAGATGCGCCTGTTTATAAATACTGGTTTAGCGTTGAAAGCGGTGCCCAGGGTGAAGGAGAGACTTCTGCACCCATAAATCCGGTCACTAATCTCAACGGTGGGGCATTGGGTTATTTCAGCGCACACACTATACAAAGCAGGGAGATAATAGTTAATTAGCAGTGCCCGGGAATTGAACTCTCATACTGGTTACCTGTTTGATACACCGGGCCGGTTTCTTCTCGTCCTGCACGATTATCCGGAACGGACCATCGCCGGCGGGCAAAGGTTTACCGTCCATTTTATCGGCCAGTATAATCAGCCTGTCAGTAAAACTTTTATCCAGCTCAGCCAATGCAAAAACGACCTGATAACCGTCACTCGCTTCTACCCATAAATATTTGCTGAGATTTTCGCCTTTTAACTGTTCGGCCATGGTTACCCCAGCTTTTTGCAGGATAGCAGATAACAAGGCCCCAGAGTAGGTGTGGTCTTTTGCATCCCTGTCTTTCCTGGTCACCGAGACCTGGCCGAACTTTTGCAGATCTGCACTGGTTATCGCCAGGGGGGTAGTTACCTCGCCGCTTATTTTAACGGACGGTTGTTCACCGGAACTTTGTGCTTCAGCTAAAAATGGCATGCTGGTGATGCTTCCTGTGAAGAAAAGGAGTATGAAGAATGTTTTCATGTTTAGATTTTATTCGGGTCTGAAAATTGAGGGTTATGAATAAATGCGGAATCGGTTAATAGTTTAAGAAAGGAGATAATGTCTTGTTTTTCTCCGGGCTGCAGTTGAATGTCATGGGCCAGAAAGGCACTCAGGGAAGGCGAATTTTTAACATGCCCGCTGTAGTGTGCCAGTACTTCTTCAAGCGAGTTAAACCTGCCGTCATGCATATATGGAGCAGTGAGTTCAATATTACGCAGGGTCGGAACCTTGAAACGGCCTCTGTCGCCTGCCTGCCCGGTTAATACAGCTATCCCTTCATCTTTGGATATACTATCCAGCCCGTTATTGTGGAACAGTTCCATATAAGTCTTGATCCCACCATGGCAATGGTCACAGTTTGCTGAGAACAAAGCCATTCCCCTTAGCTCTGCTGCCGTTGGGCTGTAGGTATTTTGCAGATACTGATCATAAAGTGAATGCGAAGAGATCAGCGTCCGCTCAAATTGGGCGATGACTTTAGCAATCCGTTCGCCGGTAATGGCCTCATCGCCGAATACCAGTTTAAACAAGGGTGGATAAGTAACATCCTCCTGCAGTTTCATAGCTGATTGCTGCAACGATTGCCCCATTTCCCGGGGATGGGCCAGCGGAACCAATGCCTGCTCTTCCAGACTGGCAGAGCGTCCGTCCCAGAAGAATTTTCTTGTCCACAATAAATTGACGAGAGACATCGAATTCCGGGTCGTCAGCTGCCGGTTTATGCCCTCACTAAAAGCCTTTCCATCGGTAAAAGCCTTCTCCTGCTGATGGCAGCTGCCGCAGGAAATTTTGTTTGTAGCAGACAGACGGGTTTCGTAAAACAACAGCCGGCCAAGGTAAACCCCTTGTTTAGTTGTCGGGTTATTAGCCGGAACGGTTATACGGTTGCCAAAATTGGCCGGATAATCAAATTTATAAGTGCCGGTTTCCACAGGATCGCTGATCCTGCTCCAGCCCAGCAGTAACAGCACCGGCACAGTAAGTATCATTGCACTGTATTTCTTAACTGAAGATGCACTGACCGCTGCCATTTGACGTTTGCATTAATAATTGTAACTCAGGTTAACGAAGTAGTTCCTGCCTTCTCTGGGATAACCTTCCACCAGCGTATAATTTCTGTCAAACAGATTATTCACGCCTCCTTCTATAGCAATTCCTTTTACAAGATTCAGGTGTGCTTTGACATTGCTTAAATAAAAGTCACCTGATACCGTTCCGTAACTGGTACTGTAACGTTTGGAATTATATTCTTCTGAAGCAACTACATACAGCTTGCTTAAGGGCGTATATTGTATCGAGGCAAAGACTTTGTTTTCAGGTACATCGGTAAGGTAGATCTGTGGACTGGAGAGGTTGTTGCGTTTGATATAAGTATAATTCGCGTCTAACCTCAAAGTTCTGCCGACGGGATATCCGGCAGCGATCTCGGCCCCGTAATATTCGGCCCTGCCCACATTTTGTACCTGGGATACCTGTGTTCCGGTTGCGGGATCTGTCTGCACATTATTTACCATTTGTATACTGTTGTTGATTTTACTATAGAATCCGGAGGCCTGAACAGTCATTTTACCTGCCAGAGCGGTACGGTAAGTCAGGTCATAATTTAACGCATTCTCTGCCTTCAGATCAGGATTTGGAATGGCTGTTCCAAACCTGTATGAATACCTGTCTTTAATCGTGGCAAACCGTGTTTTCCGGGCTACGGAAAAGCTCAATACGTTAACGCTGTCCAGGTCATATTGTATCAGGCCCTGTACGTTCCAGGCATCGTTATCATTGGCGGGGAGCTCAGTCACCACATCATTGGTATATTGCTGCGCCTGGGTACTTTGTCTTTTCATATAACTCAAACCTCCGTTAACTTTCAGTGATTGGGTGATATGATAAGTATCTTCGGCACCAAGGGTGAAATTGTTATCTGCAGAGCGGCGTACAGGTTCACCTTCATTGTGCTCCCGGTGCACATCCTGTTTAAAATGACCGGCTATGCCCAGTGTATTATTTTTGAAAGATGTATTCTCAAACGTAATGCTGCTTCCCAGGGTATAATCATCATAAATACTCTTAAAGGCATAAGGTCTGGTCATCGTATCATAAGCGTCATTGTCATAGCTATTTATGGTGTTTTTGAACTGATCGTAATACCAGCGGGTTTTAATGAGGTTATTGGCATTGATCCGGTTATTGCTTAATAAGTAAACACTTTGTGTATCCCAGTTAGGCCATTCCCAAAACCGCGGATTCCTCAATAAGCTGTTTAACGGGTCATTTCCCGCATAGACAGGAGTGCCTTTTTTGCCGTGCTGATAACTGTAACCCACGGCATATTCCTGTCCTTCTGTTGGCATAAAACCTATCTTGCCGCTTATTGCCCGGTCATCTGCATAAGAGTTGTCCCTGTGCCCGCCATCCTCATAAGTGGTTGGCACAAAATCAGCAGACAATGGAAAATAGTCCTTCTTTAATTGCGAGGCCGATAACTCGTAATAGAATTTACCCAGACTGCCGCCTATATTGGTGTTTAACCGGTAACCTCCGCTGAGATAACCTGCTACTGCATTGATTTCGAAAGGGTTTACAGGTTTTCTGCTGATCAGGTTGATTGCTCCTCCTGCTGCATTTGGTCCAAACAGGACTGATGAGTATCCTTTCGAAACGACTATTTCTGATAGATTAAAAGTGTTGAACCTGGCCAGGTCAACATATCCGTCATAAGGCACATACAACGGAATTCCATCGAGGTAAACCGGTACCTGCCTGATATCAAAACCGCGTACGGTAATAGCTGATTCATTTCTTGGCCCGACAGCAGTAAGCGTAATTCCAGGCAATAAATTTAAAGCCTGGGCTACATCTGTTCTATTGTAGAGGTTAATTGTTCCCGAACCGATTTTATCGGCTCTTAGACTGTCTTTGGTTCCCGTGATATTGACCTGTCCAAGCTGAAAGACACGTTTGCCGGTTTCAGTTTCCTGTGCATTTAAACCAGGTAAAAAACAGAGATACAATAAGAAAAAAATGGTGAAGGAGGGTAAATATCTTTTCATCAGCTATGCGTTGTATTTGTTTTTATATAACGCTAAGTTGTAAAAAAGGTTTAATAAAATGAAGTATAAAACGCAATCCGGTTTTTACAAATCCAGCTGAAGGTCTGTTGTGGCCAGGAACGTCCGGAATTTTTCATCAAGCTGCTGAAATAGCTCAATTACCTTCAACCCATGATCGGTTACCATCGCTTTACCTCCGCCCTTACCGCCTCTCTGTGATACCACGACAGCCGAACTAAAGCAGTCATTCATATGATTGACCATATCCCAGGCCTGTTTATAAGACATTTTCATTTGTAATGCAGCCTGCCTGATGGAACCTGATGCATGGACCCGTTCCAGTAATTCAATCCTGCCGATGCCTAAAACCCTCTCTGTCTCGTTTTCTATCCATATTTTTCCATTTATCTTAAACATCAGTCATTTATCTTTTATTTAACTCATCATGCATCAGTATTCCTTCCTTTATAGAATGGAGCAGGGGAAGGTCTATCTGGCAATCCAGCGCATGGCAATGTTCGTGGTCTTTGCCATCGATTTCTATATTGCCTACCCTTTCCGATTCATCATTATAGATTTCGTAACGGTTTTCGCCCAGGGGTTTGATATTAAAAAAATATCCCCTGTTATCATCTGCTGCTTCTATTCTAAATTGTTCCATAAAGATATGTTTTAAGTTAGGGTTTGATAAACATAAATTATGCCATTGCAATGTTTGTTGTTACTCAGTAACGCTATAAACTGATTGCAGGTAAGCAGCCACTCT
>Ga0160457_1000841_pt1 | contig 10735 bp, 5 predicted proteins | sample HID1972M_E6MG_FD_108242 | JGI IMG/M metagenome (GOLD analysis project Ga0160457, IMG submission 108242) | Enriched pill bug-associated microbial communities from UW Madison campus, WI, USA - HID1972M_E6 MG | ecosystem: Host-associated > Arthropoda: Insects > Digestive system > Unclassified ... | reverse complement strand
AGGAGCAGCCGGACGATCGCCAATGTACCTACCAGGGTAGAAGTAATCGCCGGAGAAGAATTAGATGAAAAGGGTAATATGAAACCCGGTGATATCAGAATGATGCTTGCCGAAAGCACAGGCATTCAAACACAGCAAACCTCTGCGACCAGCGGTAATTCCAGCATCCGTATACAGGGCCTTGACGGAAAATACACACAGATAATCCGTGATGGTTTTCCGCTGTATTCAGGGTTTTCCGGGGGATTGGGCTTGCTTCAGATTGCCCCGCTGGATTTACAGCAGGTAGAGGTGATCAAAGGCTCCTCTTCCACATTATACGGTGGTGGCGCCATTGCCGGCCTGGTTAACCTGGTGTCAAAAAAACCAACAGATGAGCGACAGCTTAATTTTCTGTTAAACGGGACATCAGCTTTGGGATCGGATGCAAGTGGCTTCTATGCACAGAAATTCAAAAAAACCGGGCTGACGGCTTATGCAGCATATAACCATGGAGCTCCCTATGATCCTTCGGACATCGGGCTGACAGCCATTCCTAAATTCGACCGGTTTACCTTTAATCCCAAATTGTTTGCCTATTTCACTGATCAGACCACACTTTCTGTAGGATTGAATGCAATGGTTGAGCGGCGCACCGGCGGGGATATGGAATATATCAAAGGAAATGGCAGTGCTGATCACACCTATTTTGAAGAAAATAAAACGAACCGCTACAGCACTCAAATTGAGCTCGACCACAGGCTGAATGAAAAAGAAAAATTGATTCTCCGTAACAGTGTAAGTTATTACGACAGGCATATTAGCTTGCCGGATTATTTATTTTCAGGCATACAACTCTCTACCTACTCCGAGGCCACTTACTCCAGAACCGGAGAAAAAGCAGAATGGGTAACCGGGATTAACTTGCTGACCGACCACTTTAAAGAAGACAAAGCCGGTAATTTCCCGCTAAGAGACTACAATTACACAACCATCGGGGGATTTGTGCAGAATACCTGGAATTCATCCCGGAAATTTACCCTTGAATCGGGTATCAGAGGAGACTATCACAACGATTATGGGTTTTTCTTTCTGCCAAGGGTATCCGGTTTATGGAAAATTAATTCTCATTTTTCTACCCGTCTGGGTGGCGGCCTTGGTTATAAAGCCCCTACTGTGTTTACCGAGGATGCCGAACGTATCCAGTTTAAAAATGTGCTTCCAATTGATGTTGCAAAAACTAAAGCGGAACGTTCCTATGGTGCCAATTATGATATCAGCTACCGTACATCCATGTTTGATGAACAAGTGGGGTTCAGTATTAACCAGCTGTTTTTCTATACCCGCATCAATAATCCGATCCTGTTAACCCAGGTCAATGCGGGTAACCTCGCTTATGTTCAGCCGGATGGCAACCTGGATACAAAAGGAATGGAAACCAATGTAAAGGTTACTTACAGTGATTTAAAATTATTTATCGGTTATACCTTAGCTGATGTACACCAGCACACAGCAAGTCAGACAATAATTTATCCGCTGGTTTCTAAACACCGGCTCAACAATGTACTGATGTATGAACTGGAAGATCAGTGGAAAATTGGCGCAGAAGCTTATTATTTTAGCCGGCAAAGGCTGAATGACGGAACAACGGGAAAAAGTTACTGGACAGCTGGTTTGATGGCCGAAAAAATATGGGAGCGGTTTTCCATATTTATCAATTTTGAAAACCTGACCGATACCCGTCAGACCAGGTTTGATAATATTTATACCGGTACCATCACCAATCCTGTATTCAGGGATATTTATGCCCCTGTTGATGGGTTTGTGATCAATGGCGGAATAAAACTAAAACTCTGATAGTGATTAAACACAACAGCCGGACTATTCCGGCTGTTGTCACTTGGAAAGAAAAGGGAAAATTCTTACTGCTCTACATCTGACCAGTCAAATTCCTTGTTTTCAACAGGGCTTTTGGCCAGATTGAAAATCGGATACAAGGCTTTTACTTTATCCGGATTTGCCACAGCTAAATCGTTCTTTTCGCCTATATCATTTTTGATATTATACAGCTCCAGTCTTTCTGGCTTATTCTTATACTTAAACCTGATCAATTTCCAGTCTCCCTGCCTGACAGCTTCCTGACGGTAGCCTTCATTAAACTGCCAGTAAAGATAATCATGTTGTTTCAGCTGTTTTTTACCCGACAGGTCATTCACAAATGACAAACCATCAATATTTGAGGGACTGCTTACCCGGGCCAGATCAGTAAACGTAGGCATAATATCCCAAAATGTCCACATCTGTTTGCTTTCTCTTCCCGCAGGAACTCTTCCGGGTGCCCTTACAGCTAGCGGAACCCTGATCCCTCCTTCATAAAGGTCTCGTTTAATTCCCCTTAAGGGACCGGAACTGTTGAAAAATTCAGGATCCCCGCCACCTTCTTTATGGGGGCCATTGTCGCTCGTAAAGAAAATATAGGTATTATCATCCAACCCCAGCTCTTTCACCAGTTCTAACACATGACCAACCGTCTCATCCAGCTTGGTTACCATAGCTGCGAATGCCACATGCGGTTGTTTCTGGCTTCTGTAAGTTGATTTATTCCGCTCAAAAGGCGTTTCCGGAGGGAGTTTACTGCTTCCATCAGCATTCTGAAACATTTTCATGTATTTAGCCGGAGGATCCAGTTCTGCATGCGGAATAGTTACCGGCAGATATAAAAAGAAAGGATTATCCTTGTTTTCTTTGATAAATTCATATGCCCTGTCCACAATCAGGTCATCTGTATATTTTGTGGTATCGCTGACCACCTTTGAGATTACCCCTTTTCTCACAGAAAACAGGTAATCCGTGTAATAGTCATGCGCGTGACTCTGATTTAAATAGCCAAAAAACTCATCAAATCCTTTTTTCTCCGGTGATCCCGTAGTGCCCATTTCACCCAATCCCCATTTACCAAACATTCCTGTCTTATATCCTTTGGACTGCAGCAACTGTGCTAAAGTAGTATCGGCAACACGTAATGGCAAACGCGTATTACCGCGGATATAGGCATGGCCCATATGTTTTCCTGTCATCAGTGCCGCCCTCGAAGGTGCACAGACGGTATTACCTGCATAGAACTGTGTATATTTTGTACCTTCTTTCGCCAATCTGTCGATGTTCGGAGTTGGAATAGGGCTATTGGCATTAAAAGACCTGACATTGCCATAACCCAGATCATCTGCAACGATGAAAATGATGTTAGGACTTTTTTGTGCATAACTATTAGCACCGTAAAGCACGAATATTAAAATACCGAATGAGATTTTGTACCAGCCTGAATGTCTGCGCATATGAAATAAGTATGTCTTGAATTTAAAAATTGCTGTTTTCAAATATAGACGATATTCCTTCAAATTCATGAATTAATTGACACTTAATTTACTATCTCTTCAAAGCCGGAGCAGGCCATTACCAGTGGTCAGTCCTGAACGGCGCTGCGGGCAATCCTTCATTATTGTACAGGTTACCAGCTGACCTGTCTTTAAAGGCATACCTGACAGCTACCGGTTGTTTAACCGCATTACTGTGTACTATCACCGTATTACCTGATATTATAGCTTCGGCAGGTTGAAATACTTTATCTTCACCGGCTATCTCAAAAGAAATAAGCGTCTTCCCGAAGCTGGTTAAGCCATTAGGAATTTCGTCAAAACTAAGCACGGCTTTTTCAGCTGTTACTTTCAGCGACTTGTAAACAGGCCCCTTAAAAGCTATCCCGGTTTTCCTATAGGTATTCCCCAGTGCCCAGTAAGCTAACCTCTTGCTGATAACAGTTTTATCAGGAGGATGTATAGTAAACATACTTCCGGCATCAACGCTGACCACCATTCCTGAATTAGGGATCAGTTCCATGGCATTGGCCATAGACTCATATAATAACGGCACCTCCTCCATATGGTCCTTGTATACGTTCGGCGCAATCTGAACATAATAAAAAGGCCAGTTTCCGCAGTTCCAGAGCTGGCGCCAGTCTTTTACCATCGCTGCCAGCTTTTTGTCGTAAGTAAGCGGGTTGTTCCTGTTGTTCTCTCCCTGGTACCAGAGTACGCCTTTAATGTGGTAACCGATTATAGGATTGATCATTGCATTGAACAGCGCATAAGGATCATCCTTTGTTACTTTAGCTGTATCAGCAGGTATAGTGAAATCTGTATAACCGGTTAAAGTTTCCTTTCTCATCCAGGCTTCAACCGGGGTGCCTCCATAGGCAGACTGGATAATGCCAACCGGAACTTTCAGGCTTTTCTGCAATATGCGGGCAAACTGGTAGCCTATAGCACTAAATTCTTTCAGATTTGCGGCATTGCTGCTTTCCCACCTGGCAGCCAGTTTAGTTTCTGGTGTTTTTGAAATCTTCCGTTCTACCCGGAACAATCTTATCCCTGGTTCATCAGCCTCCACCAACATATCGTTGGCATTTAATACAGGTTGGTTAGGATATCCTTTTACTGGCATCTCCATGTTTGACTGACCCGAACATAACCATACTTCACCGATCAGGATATCGTCCAGCACGAGCTTGCTACCGTCACTGAAAGTGATTTTATAAGGGCCTCCGGCCTTTGGCGTAGGCACAGATAGTTTCCAGGCTCCGTCTTTTGTACTGTTAACGGTGTATAACTGGTTGTTCCACGAGGTAAGCACCGTTACTTTTGTGCTGGCTTTGGCTCTGCCCCATAATGCCACATTACTTTTTTGCTGCAGTACCATTCCACTGGAAATAATCGCAGGCAGTTCTACATTGGCTTTCAGGATTGCGATATTCCAGAAAAGCATTAAAAACACAAGATGTTTCTTCATATGCATTATTGTTATATTTTATTCTTTTTAAATTTTATGGCCAATAACGACCAGGTGGCGAGCAGCATAACCACAGCCGAAACCTGATAAATAATGGAAAGTCCAATCTGCGCGTCTTTTAATGCGCCACCAGCATAAACCATTAAACCACCTATAATTGTACTCAAAAAATTAAGGAAACCATATCCCGTGGCAATATATCTGCCATCTGCTACCTGCCGCAATATCGGCATCAGGTTAGCATCATTAAATCCTCTCGCTAAACCAAAAACCAGCATGGCCATAATGGCGATACTGAATACCGTTGTCGAGGCCATCAGAAATAAAAATGGAGCCCCAAGGGTAAAACCTATCACGAGCATGTATAAACGTCCGCGATTATTTTTACGCGTCCACCTGTCGGCCAGAAAGCCCCCCGCGATTACACCAACAAAAGAGCCTATCTGAATATAACCCGTTGCAGAAATCCCTGCCTCCCCCAGGTTAAGATGAAAATGATCTTTAAGGAAAGTAGGCAGCCAGCCGTAAACAAGCCAGTTCACAATACCCAGCACCGCAAAATAAAACATAAGGATCAGGAAAGAAGCTTCCGTAAAAAGAACCTTCAAAGCCCCGGTAAGACTGATCTTAGGCGGTAAGGCTCCAGTTCCTCCAGAGCTGTCCGCAGGACTGGTTTTGTGATCCCTTAATACATATAACAGCACCACTGAATAAACAATGCCTACTGCCCCGAAAACATAAAAACCAGACCGCCAGCCCCATAATTCAGAAATATATCCACCTAAACCACCAAGTGCTAAACCGGCATATAACCCGCTCATATGCAACCCCGTAGCCAGCGACCGTGTACGGCCCTGATGATAATCCGTAATCAAAGCTAATGCAGCTGGAATATAACAGGCTTCGCTGATTCCCATTAAAAACCGGGCAGCCAGCATTTCATGAAATGAGGTGGCAAAACCTGTCCACAGAGTTACAGCCGACCAGATCATAACACTAAATAAGATAACCTTTTTCCTGCTGTACCGGTCTGCAAAAAAACCACCAAAAGGGCTTAAAAAGCCGTATGACCAAAGAAACACTGAAGTAAGCAATCCAAATTGCGCATCAGACAAGTTAAAATCTGCTACGATAGGATCATGCATGGAGGTAATCAGAATGCGGTCAAGATAATTTAAAAAGGCCACGACCCAAAGGATGGCGACTACAATCCAGGAGTAAAGGGAAGTACTTTGTTTGGGATTCTCCATTTATATTTCAATATATCAATTAGTAATCATTTTTCAAAAGTTGCCATTAGTACATTCGGTGTACGTGTAGCAGGCCTGACCTCGCCGCCAGAAATAACTATATTTCCCTTCCATACGGTCAGCGTAGTGGTCACCGGTGCCCAGATACTGTTATTAGGATGAGCAATTGCATCACTTTTCCTATTGGTGAATATCTCTCCGCTTACCTCCCAGGTATTGGTAATCGCATGGTAACTTAAAATACGGGTGGAAAAACCTGGGTGCTTTTCGTTTAAACTTGCTGCATTGGCGGCAAGTTTACCATCGTCACCTCCAAATATTAATAATTGATCGTCACCTGCTGTATACGCTGGTGACGGCGCCGCAGTAACCGCATCCGGCAGGCTCATAATTTGTTTCCAGCCCGTCCCCGGTATATACTGGTAAGCATCCTTTAAATATTTACGGACCCCGTCAACCAACTCCGCTCCACTAAACAAATAAAATGAGCCCCGCTGTGCACCTGTCACGCTCAGCATTCTCGATGGGCCCGGCCAGCTATCCAGTATTTTCCATCCTTTTTCTTCTGCAGTTAAGTCCAATGCCCAAAAATTTTTTCCTGTTGTTTTATCATCTGGTTTTTCAATTCCCCCGGCAACATAAATTACATTTCCAACTAATGCTGCAGCCGTATTGGCAACCGGATGGGGCAGATCCGGTAACCTGCTGATTTCAATTTTTCCATGTTGATATTTTAATACCAGCACTTCACAGCGATGCCCGCTTTCATTACTGCCGCCAATGATAATCAAAGCATCATTAAAGGATACGGAAGCACCGTAACCTAAAGGATATGGTAATCTTCCCACTTCCTTCCATTTCCCTTCAGTACTTTCAAGGGCAAAAATTGCATGGTGCCATACTTTGACCGAACCCGTCCAGGGCGTACCGCCATCTGGAAAATTTGCACCGCCCGCGACCAGTAATGCGCCATTAGAAACACCGGCAAAAGAGCCGGCAAAACCAATATGATCAGGAATAGGCGCCAGTTCGCTCCATTTCAGTTTAGTACCGGGACCTTGCGCTAACCCCTCGTTTAAAAGTGCAGACATAAAAAAAATAAATAGTAGATAAAAAGACCTGCTCATACTCAATTAAATAATCACATCAAAAAAGCCGATCTCTTCCAATGCAGTTTTAAATTGTAATGAATCTCCAGCTGAAAGCGGTTCAAGAGGTAACCTGCAATCTCCAAGATCAATTCCCTGCATCTTCATTATCGCCCGCTGTGCAGGAATTGCCGGATATTTAACCAGGCAGCGTACCATGTTTACGGAATGCAGCTGCATTGCAGCGGCCTGCTCAAGCTGACCCTCATTATACAATTCCATCACCTGCAGGTATAAAGGTGCAGCAAAGGTATATGTGCTACCAATTGCGCCTTTGGCACCCACCGCCAGCGCAGGCAACAGCATTTCATCAAAACCAAACAAAATGTCAAATTTGCCACCTTTATAATTCAGGCAGGCCTGGTATTCATGTAATGTTGATGCTGTATATTTAATTCCGGCAAGATTAGGTATCACTTTTTCTGCCTGCTCCAGAAAAGTAACCATATCGGTAACCACCCCGGTCAGGGTGGGAATATTATAATAATAAAACGGAGTATTGGGTGCGGCTGAAGCAATTTGTGCCATACATTTAACCAGGTTTTCTACCGTAGCAGGCCTGAAATAAAAAGCGGCAACTGAAGAAATAGCATCGGCCCCTATTTGTTCTGCATGGGCGGCCAGTTTGCGGCATTCCTCAATTGAGCTATGACCCACATGTACCAATACAAGAATCCGTCTGGCCGCTGCTTTTACATAGGCTTCGGCGATAGCCATACGTTCTTCTATGGTTAAATTTGGTCCTTCCCCATTGGTGCCGCAAATAAATACACCAGATAATCCATCGGCTATCATTTTGTCAACTATCATTGGGATAATCTCTAAATTTATTGTTCCATCTTCACGATAAGCCGCAAATGTGGCGGCTATTAATCCGGTAATTTTGTTCATATTGTGTTTGTTTAATTATTTAATTTATCGTCTCAGTCAGCTTTTACAAGCTGTCCCAATACTTCTGCTTTTATTTCCTTATCGGGGGAAAATTCCTTGCCCGACATATATTGTTCTAAACTATAGCGTAATTGTCTGGCTGCCGGCCGTTGTTCCAGGCCCGTTGAAATATTAGCAGAAACCAAAATTAATTTTCCTTTCCCTACTCTGGCTTCTATGATATCGCCCATTTTCCGGTTCTTGAAGAAATTATCAATGATGCTTACAACCGGGTTAATACCAGGTACGGCATCAAGCACCATCGTCTTGGAAGAAGTGATCAGATCCCACCATTGCCAGTCACTGTAAAAATCTGTTGGAAAATTCCGCAGTGCCGGATGTGTTGGGTCACATAAAACCCCCATTGTTCCGGGCTGGTCAGGAAAATGTATAGGGCTCCAGAAAACAGGAGCAAAACGACCCGGAACACCTTTGATCATTGAGGTATCAGGATTTAACAATACATTTTTACCTGCTTCCAAATATCTTAAGGCTTCCTTTAATGAGGTAGTGAAAACTGCCTGATTATCAATAGATTTAATATACGCTGGATATACCCATATTTTCCACCGGTTTTTGTAAGCAGTTCCGTTTAAAGCCACCTCAATGGTTAAGACAGTAGCTTTTGTAAATGTTTTCAGATCAATATCAATCGTACCTATACCAATTCCGTTGCCTAATGGAATATCTTTGCTTTTTAACCGTCCTTTAAAAAAAATCCTGCCCTGCTGGTCTTTTATCAGCCAGACAGGAGAAGTATTTCTTAATACTTTATTACTGAAATTCGCGATTTCAGCGGTTGCAGTAAACCTTTCTGTATTGGAATAAACGGCTTTTTTAAAACGGATCAGCGGCACGACCGGCGCACAATACATGCGATGCTCTTCAGGAGTGATTAATCCCTTGCTATCCCAAAAGGCATCAAGAATACCCACTGTTGCAGTCCCCTGTCCGGGAAAATCATGAAGATCCAGCAATTGGAAACCGCTCAGATCTTTAGTTTTTAAAGCCCGCTCTATTTCCTCTTTATACAAGTTAGCCGAAAATCTACCACTTGCCTGTGTAAAAGCCGGCGCCATTTCCAGCATATGCTTTCGCTCAAGATCATGCTGTACCGCCTTAAAGTTTAAAGGATCAAGCACACCCGTATATTTTTTTATCTCTTCCAGATCCGGATAAACTGAATACTGGCCGATTTCATGCGTAATAACCGGCACTGTCAGCTCTTCAATAGCTTGCGTATAATCGGTTGAAAACTCTGGCGGATAAGTATTAAAAATTCCCTGGCCCCTCACCCATCCTTTATCCGTATACTGGGTAATAAAGAACTCATCTTCTTTTTCAGGTCGTTTACCATGGCCCTTTTCAAAAGTGAAGGTTGTTGTCGTATAGATATGACGCTTATCCCTTGCCCGCATTTCCAACAACAGGTCCTTTAACAGGGAAAAATCACCTCTCAGCTCATTTCCGAGTGACCACAGGCAAAAAGAGGGATGATTTCCATATTCTTCGCTGATCCGTTTGGCTTCTTCATGTAAAAACGCGATTGTACGCTTATCTTCTCCTACGTTTTCGTTCCAGAAAGGAAGTTCGACCTGCAGAAAAAAGCCCAATGAATCTGCCAGGGCAAACGCAGCCTCAGGAGGGCACCAGGAATGAAAACGCAAATGGTTTAATCCATATTCCTTTGCGGTACTGAACACCTTGAGCCAGCCGGCTTTATCCATAGGCGGATGGCCAGTAAGCGGAAAAATATCACATTCCAGTGTCCCTCTTAAAAAGACCCGCTTTCCATTAACCTCAATTGCATTGTTTTTTGTAGTCACTTCACGCATACCGAATGTAGTTGACACTTTATCCACCGGTCCGGAATTTGAACCGGAAAGCATCACACTAGCGGAATACAGATGCGGACTAAATTCATCCCAAAGCAATGCCGTTTTGCCAAGAAAGATGGTTATATCTTGTATCGAGGAACCTATAGGAAGCATTACAGCTAACTTCTTTGTAGCTACAATTTTCTTATTGCACCATATTTGCACCTGTAAGGTGCTTTTAATAGCCTTGCCCAGGTTGTTTTGCAAAACTGCAGCTACTTTAACTGATTTATCCGCTAAATCCGGATAAACCTGAACAGCGTCCAGATGTAATTTATGCCTTGCGATAAGTTCTATTTTACCAATTATCCCATTCCAGATAATCTGCGTACCTTCTGTATAGGCATGGCCCATACCCCGGTGGCTCACCTCATATTGTTTACTGTTGTCTATACAGACTAACAGCTGATGTCTGCCGGGTGCCAACAATCCTGTTAAGTTAAAACGATGTGGCACACTCAAACTTTCATTCACGCCAGCTACCTCTTTCCCATCTACCCAAACCTGTGTTTTCCAGATGACCCGCTCCAGGAAAATCCAGATATCCTTCTGCGTCCAGTTGTTAGGGATAATTACTTCCCGGGAATACCAGGCTTTACCGATATAAGTATGTTTTCGTGTTAGCTTAGTGACGATCTCTTTCTCCAGTTTATCCGCACTGAGCTTATTTGCCGTTCCTATCCCCGCATCGTCAAGTGTGCCCGGT
>Ga0160457_1000840_pt1 | contig 10753 bp, 11 predicted proteins | sample HID1972M_E6MG_FD_108242 | JGI IMG/M metagenome (GOLD analysis project Ga0160457, IMG submission 108242) | Enriched pill bug-associated microbial communities from UW Madison campus, WI, USA - HID1972M_E6 MG | ecosystem: Host-associated > Arthropoda: Insects > Digestive system > Unclassified ... | reverse complement strand
GTGCTGATCGTGTCGATGTCGCGCAGCTCGCGCGAGTACGTCACCGCGTTGAAGCTCACCCTCTTCGCGGCGCTCGCGTACGAGGTGGGGCTGGGCGCGGTGCTCGGTCTGGCCCTCGAGACGGGCACCGAGCTGCTCAGCTGACCTCAGCCTGCGGGCGGCCCGTCAGTCGCGGTCTTCGGCCTGCTCGTCGACCCCGCGCTCTTCGGCGACGGCCGGTGTCGACTCGTCGGTGCCCGCGCGTCGGGCGCGGCTCTCGGCCAACTCGGTCGACACGCGGTTGCGCAGCGTCGGGAAGAAGATGTACGACACGGTGAGGCCGACGACGGCCGCCGCGATCGCCGCCCACCAGTAGTCGAGGCCCAGCACCATCAGCAGTGCGAACGTGCCGCCGAACAGGGCGAGACGAAGCAGCGTGTACGGGATCCAGGCGGGCACCCGGCAAGTCTAGGTCGGCCACCCTGAACGCACGCGCGGCCTAGAATCGGGGCATGACCGCCGTGCTGCGATTCCTGCCGCTCATCATCATGATCGTGCTGCTCGTGGCCGCGCTCGTCGACGTGATCCGCATCGACCCGTCGCGTGTGCGCGCGCTGCCGAAGGGCCTGTGGGTGGTCATCATCATCCTCATCGTGGTCATCGGGCCGATCCTCTGGTTCACGCTCGGCCGCGAGCGGCTCGAGAAGCGCAACCACGGCCGCTACGGCACGGTCGCGCCCGACGACGACCCCGAGTTCCTGCGCCGCATCGCCGAGCAGGAGCAGCAGGAGCAGCGCATCCGCGATCTCGAGCAGCAGCTCTCCGAGCTCGACAACGACCCCGACGACGACACGACGAAGCCGTGACCCCATCGCCGGCCGACGCTCCCGCGAGCGTCTACGCCACCGCCCTGCTCGCGGGCCTGGTGCGGCGCGGCGTGACGGATGTGGTGGTGTGCCCGGGGTCGCGCTCGCAGGCGCTCGCGCTGGCGGCCGCACGGTTCGAGCAGGCTGGACTGCTCACCCTGCACGTGCGCATCGACGAGCGCTCGGCCGGATTCCTCGCGCTGGGGTTGGCGGTCGAGTCCGGTGTGCCGGCCGTGGTGGTCACCACGTCGGGCACGGCCGTCGGCAACCTGCACCCGGCGGTGCTCGAGGCGGCGCACTCTGGGGTGCCGATGCTCGTGGTGAGCGCCGACCGCCCCGAGGAGCTGCGCGGGGTGGGTGCCAACCAGACCACCCGTCAGGCGGGCATCTTCGGCGACGTGGCCCCGCATTCGTGGGATGTGCCCGCACCGACAGGCACCGAGGGCGAGGAGCAGGCGGCGGATGCGCTCGCCGGCGAGGTGCTCGCCGGCATCCGCGGCCCCCGTCACGTGAATCTCGCCTTCCGCGATCCGCTGTCGTCTGCGGTGCGACTGCCCGACTTCGAGCCGGGGGAGTGGGTGCCGGCCGCCGTCGCCTCGGATGACGTGGTCGAGCTGCAGCCGCGACCGGGCACCGTGGTGGTGGCGGGTGCGGGCGCTGGTGACGACGCCGAGCGCGTGGCCCGCGAACTGGGTGCCCCGCTGCTGGCCGAGGTGTCGAGCGGCGCCCGCTTCGGGCCGAACCTCGTGCCCGCCTACCGTGAACTGCTCGGCGCGGCCGGCTTCGGCGACCGGGTGGAGCGCGTGATCGTGTTCGGCCACCCGACCCTCAGCCGCGAGGTACCTGCGCTCATCGAGCGTCGCGGGGTCGAGACCATCGTGGTGCGCACCGCCGGCCTCGACGACTACAACCCGGGCCGCCGGGCGTCCCGCTTCACCGACCGCATCGCGGTCGACACCGCCGTCGAACCCGACCAGTCGTGGCCGCGCCGCTGGGCGCACGCCTCCCGCCTGCTGCTCGAAGACGACGAGGGCTCGGTGTCGTCGATCGGCACCGACTACGCCGAGCGTGCCGCGTTCGCCCGCGAGCAGCTGGGCCGCATGCGGGCGCCGGTGAGCCGGCGCAAGCTGGTCGAGGCGGTGTGGAACGCCACCTGGCCGCACGACCGCCTCGTGGTGGGCGCGTCGCGACTCATCCGCGAGCTCGACAAGGTGGCCCCCGGCAAGCGCATCGACGTGCACGCCAACCGCGGGCTCGCCGGCATCGACGGCACCATCGCCACGGCCACCGGGATCGCGCTCGCCTCGCAGCGTGACGAGACCCGCCCCGGCATCACCCGGGTGCTGCTGGGAGACCTCGCCCTGCTGCACGATGTCGGATCGCTGCTCGGCGGTGCGGGCGAGGCCTGGCCCCGCCTGCAGCTGGTGGTCGGCAACGACCACGGCGGCACCATCTTCGACGGGCTCGAGGTGGCACGATCCGCCGACCCGGCGCTCGCCGACCGGGTGCTGCTCACCCCGCAGCAGGTCGACTTCGCATCCCTCGCCGCAGCCTACGGCTGGGAGCACCGGGCCGTCACCGAGCTGGGTCAGCTCGACGGGGCCCTCACCGCATCCGCCGGTCGGGTGCTCGTGGAAGTGGCGCTCGCTCGCTAGCGTGGCGACATGAGCCTCGATCTCGCCACCCAGCTGCGTGTCGGCGCCGGATTCCGGCTGGCCGACGTCGACCCAGATTCGACCCCCGGATTCCACGGCGGCAAGAAGGAGGGCGAGCGCATGATGGTCGCCGCGGAGCCCGAACTCGACAAGCTGCAGGAGCTGCTCTTCGCCAACAAGGAGCACGATCCGCGCAGCGTGCTGCTGGTGCTGCAGGGCATGGACACCGCGGGCAAGGGCGGCATCGTGCGCCATGTGGTGGGCACGGTCGATGTGCAGGGCGTGCACATCCACGCGTTCAAGAAGCCCACCCCCGAAGAGCTCGAGCACGACTTCCTGTGGCGTGTGGAACGCGAACTGCCCACCGGCGGCATGCTGGGCGTCTTCGACCGGTCGCACTACGAGGATGTGCTGATCGGCCGGGTGCGGCAGCTGGCCGACGCCGACGAGATCGAGCGCCGCTACGAGGCGATCGTCGACTTCGAGAACCGGGTGATCGCATCCGGCACCGTGATCGCGAAGGCGATGCTGCACATCTCGCCCGAGCAGCAGCGCGCGCGTCTCGCCGAGCGCCTCGAACGCCCCGACAAGTACTGGAAGTTCAACCCGGGCGACCTGGACGAGCGGGCCCTCTGGCCGGCCTATCAGGACGCCTACCAGGTGGCGCTCGAGCGCACCTCGACCGAGGCGGCGCCCTGGTACGTGGTGCCGGCGAATCACAAGTGGTACGCGCGGCTCGCCGTGGCCGAGCTGGTGACGGATGCGCTGCGCTCGCTCGGCCAGGACTGGCCGCCCGCCGACTTCGACATCGCCGAGGCGAAGAAGGCGCTCGAGGCGTCGCAGATCCCATAGGACCCGCGACGCCCCGAGCGCCGGTGGTGGTGGTTCAGCGAGCGGCGACGAGCCGCACGCCCGCGACGATGAACGGCGCGAAGAAGAGCAGCACGAGCACGGGTGCGAACGGGCCGCCGAGGAACATCGGCACGATCCAGGCGAGACCGCCGAACGGCGCGATCCACCACGAGACGGCGCCGGCGCGGGCGAGGCCCAACGAGTAGGCCATGAGGCCGCCGAGGCCGCCGATCATGCCCGTCATCTGCCAGATGCCCACGGTCCACTCCTTGGCGGCCGTGTCCATCGCCACGGCCTGGTCCATGGTGAGGGTGTTGCCGGCGCTGATGAGGAACCAGTCCGACAGCAGCAGGCCCGACATCTGGATCGAGCCGATCAGCAGCATCACGGCGGCCAGCGGCAGCCAGATGCGTCCGTGCGGGCCGCGCAGCAGTCCGCGCCCGGCGACCGCGCCGATCGCGAACGCCACCCATCCGTAGTGCAGGAGGTTGGCCGACAGGATGCTGAGGGCCGGGTCGGCCGCGAGCGACGCGATGTAGCCGGCGGTGCCGGGCTCGGTCTGCGCGGGAGAGGTGAGCATGCCGGCCGCGTGCAGGATGGGGCCGGCGATGAGGCCGACACCGCCGATGCGCTCGAGCAGGTGCGGGCGGATGGGGCCGAGGGCGGGGCGCTCGCGGCGCTTGCGGCCCGTGGTGGCGGCGGCTTCGAGGCTGGACGCCTCGGCGATGACGGTGTTCATGGTGTGCCTTCCGAAGTGTGGTGGTGGTGGTTGATGCCTCCACACTCCGGGTCGGCGGTCCCGGGCGGCGAGGGTGCCGCGTCCCGCGTTTGTCCCGTCGTTCCGCGGGACCTGGCGGCTAGCCCCGCCCGAGACCTGCGTCGCGCGCCCGCACGATGGCTTCGGCGCGGTCGGCCACCTGCAGCTTGGCGAAGATGTTCGACACGTTGTTGCGCACCGTCTTCGGCGACAGGTAGAGCGCGGCCGCGATCTGCGGGTTCGCGCGGCCGGCGGCGAGCAGGTCGAGCACTTCGCGTTCGCGTTCGGTGAGCTGCGGGAACGCGGGCGCGTCGGCGTTCGGCACCCGCCCGGCGAAGTAGGCGGCCACCTTCTTGGCGACCGCGGCACCGAACACCAGCTCGCCCGCGTCGACAGAGCGGATGGCTCGCACGATCTCGTGCTGGCTCGAGCCCTTCACGAGGTAGCCGCGGGCCCCGGCACGCATCGCCGAGAACACGGTCTCGTCGTCGTCCGACATCGTCAGGACCACGACGGCGAGGTGCGGATGCCGTGCCGTCAGTTCGCGGGTCGCGGCGATGCCGTCGAGGTTCGGCATCTGTACGTCCATCACCACCACATCCGGATCCGCCTGACCGACCACGTCGAGCGCGGTGGCACCGTCGTCTGCGACCCCCACCACCTCGACCTCGTCGATCGATTCGAGCAGCATCGAGAGCCCGTCGCGGTACACGGGGTGGTCGTCGACGAGGACGACGCGGGTCGGTTCAGTGGTCATCGGCCAACTCCTGGAACGGGGAGACGAAACGGAATGCGGGTGCTGAGACGGCTGCGGGTGCGGGAGGCGCCGGGATCGGCGCCGGCGCAGGGGCTGCGACGGGCGCGAACGGCAGGATCGCGGTGATGCGGGTACCTGCCCCGGGTGCGCTGTCGATGTCGAAGGTGCCGCCGAGCTCTTCGGCGCGCTCCCGCATCGAGGCGAGGCCGAGCCCCGGCAGGGAGCTGGTGCGGATGCCGTGGCCGTCGTCGTCGATCGCGACGATGAGGCGGTCGGTCTCCGACATGAGCCGCACCTCGATCTCGGCGGCGTCGGAGTGGCGGCGGGCGTTCGCGAGGCCCTCGGCGGCGATCCGGAAGGCGGCCACCTCGACGGCGGCGGTCAGCGGATGCGGCAGGTCGGCGGTGACCGTGACGGTGCACCCGCCGCCGTCGACCCGCTCGGCCAACTGCTCGACGGCGCGGGCGAGGCCCAGGTCGTCGAGTGCGGGTGGCCGCAGGTCGTGCACGATGCGGCGGATGGTGATGATCACATCCCCCTGCTCCTCGATGGCGGCGTCGAGCGCCGCCATCACCCGTTCCGGCGAACGGGGCATCGCGTTGCGGGCCGCTTCGAGGCGCAGCCGCACGCCCGCGAGCAGCGGACCCAGCTCGTCGTGCAGGTCACGTCGCAGCCGGGAGCGACTCTCCTCGCCGGCGCGCACGAGACGCTCGCGACCGGCCTGCAGTTCGCGGTTGAGGTCGGAAGCGCGCAGCGCTGCAGCGGTCACGCGCACCAGGTCGCCGAGCAGCCGCTGGTCGCGGGCCGAGACGAGCGGACGGCGGCCGGGCTGCATCTCGATGCGCCCGATCTGCACGCCGTCGTACTCGATCGGCACCCGGGTGATCTCGGTGCCGCGCGTGCCCACCGACGCCTCGATGGTGCCCGACCCGCGGCGGTCGATCGCGACGCGCACATAGGGCGAGGCGAACGCCTCCGCGATGGTGCGCGCCAGATCCTCGACGCGCTGCGAGGTGTCGGCGGCCTGCTCCAGCCGCTCGCCGAGTGCGGAGACGAGCCCGTACGGGTCGGCGCGCTTGCCGTAGACGGTACGCCGGGCGACGCCCAGCAGCTTGCCGCGCAGCGGCGCGTAGGCGAGGGTGACCGCGATCACGGCGATGAGCATCACGGCGCGGTCGTCGAGCACGTTGCCCACCAGCAGCACGAGCAGCACGTCGACCAGCACCACGCCGACCACGAGGATCGCGTACACGATCGTCCACGACAGCAGCCGGTCGACCTCGTACAGCCGGGAGCGGGTCACCGCAACCACCACGCTCGCACTGACCAGACCGATCGTGAGCCCGAGCAGCAGATCGACGGCCACGGTGGGAAGGAACGGGTAGGTGAAGGTCGCGCCGATGAACACGGCCCCCGACCACACCAGCCACCGCAGCTGCGCGCGCTCCTCCGCATCCGCCCCGAACCACCGGCTCACCGCCACGACGAGCGCGAGCAGCAGCCCGAGCAGCATGCACGTGGGCGCTGCGGCGAGCAGCGCCGACCACAGCTCGTCGGGCAGCGGAAGCGTGGGGCTGCGTTCGAAGACGGCGATCTGAGCAACCTGCTCGGGGTCGCCCTCGGCGAGGATGCGCCCGGGGGCGAAGAGGTACAGGAACGGCATGACGACGCCCAGCGCGATCGACACGATCGACACCGGGTAGGCCCACCCGCGTCGCAGACGGCCGTCGGGGAAGAGCAGCAGCAGCAGCTGGATCGGCATGATCAGCACCGACCCGAGCCGGTTGTAGAACCAGAACGCAGCCGGCGCCCAGACGGCATCCCGGTCGGTGTACCAGGCCAGGTTCACGGCGGCGCTCGCCAGCCCGTCGAGCACCCACAGCGTGCCGAACACGGCCAGCACGATCGCGATCGGATGCCACGGCAACCGCCACAGCAGCAGCAGTCCCGGGATCAGCATGGCGACGCCCGGCACCACCGCCGACCAGCCCGACGACGCGATCGGGTCGGGATGCTGCGGCAGCACGATCGTGTCGACCCAGATCGCGGCGACTGCCGCGACGAGCGAGACGGATGCGAGCACGACGACGGCTATTCGGCTCGTCGTGCGTCGCATCCGCTCATCGTGGCAGCAGGATGTCCCGTCTGTCACGGGACACCGGTCCCGTGTCGCGCTACGCGATCGGACGGAACCCGGCGATCGCGAGCACGCAGGTGAGCACCCCGGCGACGATGGCCACCACGGGGGCGATCCATGCACGGCGCCGCAGCTCCTCGTGGGTGACGAGCACGGCGGTCGAGGCGATCGACAGCAGCGTGATGAGCCCGATCAGCGCGAGACCCACCTGCGGGCTCGGCCCCAGCAGCGACAGCTGGTCGGCGCTCTGCACGCGCCCGTCGGAGAACGAATAGGCGGCGCCGAGCATCACCTCGTTCAGCACCATCGCGCTGATCAGCTGCACACCCTGCAGCGCGATCGCGACCACCGTCGACCGCTCGAGCAGCAGCTCGCGGGCCGCCATCAGGCGAACGCCTCGACGATGGGCCGGAACTTCAGCTTCGTCTCGTCGTACTCGGTCTGCGGGTCGGACTGCGCCAGGATGCCGGCGCCCGCGAACGCGCGGATGCCGCCGTCGGGCGCCACCTCCGCCGAGCGCAGCGAGACCGCCCACTTGCCGTCGCCGTTCGCGTCGACCCAGCCCACCGGTCCGCCGTACCGGCCGCGGTCGAGGGGCTCCAGCTCGCGGATCACCTCGAGCGCCTTCGTCGTGGGGGTGCCCGCGACGGCCGCAGTCGGATGCATGGCGGCGGCGAGGTCGAGCGCCGACGAGCCGTCGGAGAGGGTGCCCTCGATGTTCGTGGCGAGGTGCCACAGGTTCGGGAGCTTCAGCGCGAACGGGAACTCGCTCGCCGACACCCCGCGGCCGTCGTCGCCGCGGGCGTGCGGGCCGAGGGCCGCGAGCACGCTCTGCACCGCGTACCGGTGCTCGTCGATGTCTTTCGTCGAGGTGGCGAGGGCGACCGCCGCCGCGTGGTCGGCGTCCGCGTCCGCACCGCGAGCGATGCTGCCGGCGAGCACCCGCGCCGAGACCTTGCCGCGGCTCACGCGCACCAGGGTCTCGGGGCTCGAGCCGATGTGGCCGTCGATCGCGAAGGTCCACGTGTCGGGGTAGCCGAGCGCCAGATCCACGAGCACCCGGCGCAGGTCACCGCCCGTGGGGAGGTGGCCCACCAGGTCGCGCGCCAGCACCACCTTGCGCAGTTCGCCGTCGCCGATGCGCGCCACCGCATCCGCCACCATCGAGCGGTAGCGGTCGGCGTCGACCGTGCCCGGCTGCAGCGCGAGCCGGAACTCCGCGCCGAGCGGGGTGGGCGCGGGTGCGGGCGCAGCGGTGTCGTCGCCGGCCACCGACACCTCGGTGATCCAGCTGACGCCGTCGCGGCGGCCCACGATCACGCGCGGCACGATCAGCACGTTCGAGAACGCCGAGTCGTCGGCGAAGGTGAAGGCGCCGAACGCGAGCAGCCCCGACCCCGACTTGCCCACCGGGTCGTCGACGGAGGCCGCGGCGGCGATGCGGCGCCACGTCTCAGCCGCCTGCCTGATGCGGTCGGGCCCCGAGAACTCGAGGCGCAATGCCTCACCGAGGCCGGCGACCCCCTCGCCGCGGCGCACGAACAACAGAGGGGCCCGCGCGTCGAGCAGGGGGAGCAGGGAGGACACCGGGTCGACGACCCGGGTACGGGACGTGAGCTGCGGTACCGCGCCCTCGGGATCGGTCACCCCTCCACCCTACGGCGCGCCGCCTGAGAGAGGTGGGGCCGAAGGGCCCAACCGTCCGGCATGGAGCCTGGATAGGATGAGCGGTGGTGAACAGGGCGGACATGGAGAAGAAGCCGGACGAGGTGTCCGGCATGTTCAGCGACGTCGCGGCCGGGTACGACCGCACCAACGACATCCTCTCCGTCGGCAACGCCGTGCTGTGGCGCATCGCCACGGTGAAGGCCATCGGCCCGCAGCCCGGCGAGCGCATCCTCGACGTCGCCGCCGGAACCGGCACGTCGTCCGCGGCGATCGCCAAGTCGGGTGCCACCGTCGTGGCCCTCGACTTCTCGCCCGGCATGATCGCCGAGGGCCGCCGCCGGCAGCCCGGCATCGAGTTCGTCGAAGGCGACGCCGAGCGGCTGCCGTTCGGCGACGAGGAGTTCGACGCCGTCACCATCAGCTTCGGGCTGCGCAACGTGTCGAAGCCGATCGTCGCGCTCGGCGAGATGTACCGGGTGCTGAAGCCCGGCGGCCGCCTCGTGGTCACCGAGTTCTCGCACCCCACCAACGTGGTCATGCGCGCCGGCTACGACGCCTGGATGAAGCTCGCGTTCCCCACGCTCGCAAAGCTCTCCAGCAGCAACCCCGACGCCTACACCTACCTCATCGAGTCGATCGAGCAGTGGCCCGACCAGCACCAGCTCAGCAAGTGGATCCGCGGTGTCGGGTTCACGCGGGTCGCCTTCCGCAACCTCACCGGCGGTGTCGTCGCCATGCACCGCGGCCGCAAGCCGGTCGACCCCGAGGTGCGGGCCTCCGCCGCCCGCCGCCGCGCGCCGCGCGAATCCGCCACCCCCTGACGCACGACAGAACGGCCACCCCGTGACCCCGACCCCATCGCTCGCCCGTCGCCGCACCCTCGGTGCGTCGCTCGGGCTCGGCGACGCGCTCTTCGCCTCCAGCGAGGAGAAGAGCTTCGCGCGCGCCATCGAGGCGGGGCTCGAGCAGGTCGAAGAGGGGCTCGCCGCCCAGCTGTCGTTCGCCGACGACATCGCGGATGCCACCAGCCGCTACCTGCTCGACGCGGGCGGCAAGCGGGTGCGGCCCGTGCTGGCCCTCCTCACCGCGCAACTCGGTGACGGCGTGAACGACGACGTCATCCGCGCCGCCCAGGCGGTCGAGATCACCCACGTCGCCTCGCTCTACCACGACGACGTCATGGACGACGCGCAGGTGCGCCGCGGGGTTCCGAGCGCCCAGACGGTGTGGGGCAACTCGGTGGCCATCCTCACCGGCGACCTGCTGTTCGCCCGGGCGTCGAAGCTCATCGCCAGCCTCGGCGAACGCGCCCTCACCCTGCAGGCCGACGTGTTCGAGCGCCTGTGCCTCGGGCAGCTGCACGAGACCGTCGGCCCCCGCCCCGGTCAGGACCCCATCGCCCACTACCTCGACGTGCTCTCCGACAAGACCGGCTCGCTCATCTCGTGCGCCGCCGTCGTGGGGGTCGTGTTCTCGAACGCCGACGAGGCCTACAAGCCGGCCGTCGAGGAGTTCGGCGAGAAGATCGGCGTCGCCTTCCAGCTCATCGACGACGTCATCGACCTGTCGAACGCGATCGAGCAGACCGGCAAGGAGGCCGGCACCGACCTGCGCGCCGGCGTGCCCACGCTGCCCCTGCTCTACCTGCGCCGCGACGCCGAGACGGATGCCGCATCGGCGGCCCTGCTCGCCCGGCTCGAGGCCGGGGTCGCCGCCGACGCCGACCCGGCCGCCTTCGCATCCGCGGTCGCAGAACTGCGCGACCACCGCGTCACCGCCGACACCCTCGCCGAAGCCCGCCGCTGGTCGGCCGAGGCCGTCGCAGCACTCGACGTGCTGCCGAAGGGCCCCGTCAAGAAGTCGCTCACCCGATTCGCCGAGGCGATCGTCGAGCGCACCGGCTGAGCCCGACGGCATCCGAGCAACCCCGCGCCGCAGAGGCGCACAGGAAGGACCCCCCCAGATGAAGCTCCGCCTCGCGATCGTCGGTGCAGGACCCGCCGGTATCTACGCCGCCGACATCCTGCTCAAGTACGAGCGCAGCTTCGACGTGTCGATCGACCTGTGCGAGCAGCTTCCCGC
>Ga0160457_1000837_pt1 | contig 10808 bp, 7 predicted proteins | sample HID1972M_E6MG_FD_108242 | JGI IMG/M metagenome (GOLD analysis project Ga0160457, IMG submission 108242) | Enriched pill bug-associated microbial communities from UW Madison campus, WI, USA - HID1972M_E6 MG | ecosystem: Host-associated > Arthropoda: Insects > Digestive system > Unclassified ... | reverse complement strand
TACCTGTAAATCCAATCAGCAATACACCAATGATCAGCACCCATTGCAGCAGGTTTGATGAAATACTTACAACCGGCACCATATTAGTCCTTAAATTTAACCAATGGTAGGATTTGGCATGTTGCACGGCGTGACCGCATTCATGCGCCGCTACAGCTGCAGCAGCCACACTTCGTCCATAGTAAACATCGGTACTTAAATTAACGGTTTTATCAGCTGGATTGTAATGATCTGTGAGTTGACCATCAGCGTTCATTACACTTACATCATATATTCCATTATCATATAACATTTTCTCCGCCACTTCTCTTCCTGAAAGGCCGGAATTCAATTGCATTTCCGCATATTTTGAAAATTTACTTCTAAATTTCCATTGTACAAACATGCTGATAACCAGCATTGGAATTATAAACAATAAATAGGCTCCCATTTCAAATAATATCTTTCCGCCTGATGAAATCAAAAATTGTTCCTATTTAATGCCAGGATAACATAAAAAAATAAAACCCCCTTTGAGCCTGGTTTCAGCGGTCTTTTAAAATTTAAAAAGCAGCTTTCATATTAATTATTTTTTTGTACCTGAACTTACCAGGCCCACAATCGGGAAAATGTATTGAAGATCATACAAACGACACCTATAAAGGAATACTAAATTATTTGTTAAAATGGTTTTTAATATAGATTTTTGTCAAAATTATTAGCAAATGGGTCCAGTGATTACAGGCTTACTTATCTTTATCATAATTTTTCTTCTTTTCATTCTCTTTAAAAAATCTTCAGGGCAGACAGATATTATTCCACTATTGGATATAAGGGAAGAAGCACATCAAAAAACCCTGGTTTACCAAAGGGAAGAGAAACAGCGGCTCGAAGATGAGCTCGCAGATCTGCGTATTGGTTTTATAAATGAACACAGTCGTGCTGTCAAAGCCGAAGAAATGCTTAATGCACAGGTAAGAAAACAGGCTGAGCAGGAAAAATATATATACGAGCTGCAACAGAAGTTTAAATTCGAATTTGAGCATATAGCTAATAAAGTATTAGAAGAAAAGAGCTCAAAGTTCAGTGTTCAGAACAAGATCAGCATGGATCTTATTTTAACCCCGCTGAAGGATAATATCAAAGCTTTCGAGGAAAAGGTCGACCGGGTATATAAAAGTGAATCTGATGAACGCAATGTGCTTAAGGGCGTGATTTCACAGCTGATGGAACAGAGTAAACAAATTCAGGAAGACGCCAGCAATCTGACCAAAGCTTTAAAAGGAGACAGTAAAAAACAAGGTAACTGGGGAGAAGTAGTATTAGAACGTGTATTGGAGCGCTCAGGACTCGTAAAAGATCAGGAATACCGCATTCAATCCAGTTTTAATACATCAACCGGTACCCGCTCACAGCCCGATGTCATTATTTATCTACCTGATGAAAAGCATATTGTAATAGATGCCAAAGTCTCCCTGCTCGCTTACGAGAAATGTGTTTCAGCAGAAACTGACAGTGAAAGGGATATTTATATTAAACAACACCTGTTTTCCTTAAAAACACATATACAGGATTTATCAGGTAAAAATTACCAGGCTATTTATCAGATCAATTCTCCCGATTTTGTACTTCTTTTTATTCCCATAGAATCTTCGTTCGGCATGGCTGTGCAGAAAGATGCTGAACTTTTTAATTATGCCTGGGACAGAAAAATAGTTATAGTAAGCCCATCTACCTTACTGGCTACATTGCGTACCATTTCAAGTATATGGAAGCAGGAAAGACAAAACAGGAATGTATTGGAAATAGCCCGTTTAAGCGGTAGTATGTATGATAAATTTGTAGGTTTTATCCAGGATATGGAAAGTATAGGAAAAAATATCAGGCAAAGTCAGGATGCATATGAAAAAGCAATGGGAAAGTTATCCTCAGGACCTGGTAACCTTGCCGGCACTTCGGAAAAAATTAAAAAGCTGGGTGCAAAAACTACCAAACAAATTGATGGAAAATTCCTGGACCCCGCTTTAAAAGAAGATGATGACTTATAATTTAAAGGCATTCCATCCCTGAGCCTTTAGCTCATGTACTATATTAGATTTGGATATCATTTTGCAACCTGAAGCTTTATCTGTAATATGCCCGATAATACTTATATCCACGTCATTTTTCAGTTTTGTATAATCATCCTGCTTAATCGTAAACAGCAGTTCATAATCTTCTCCGCCATTTAATGCACAAACAGTAGGATCGAGGCCCAGTTCCCTTGCGGTATCGTAGGTCATAGGATCTATGGGCAGCTTTTCTTCATAAAGCGTACAACCTTTTTCTGATTGTTTACAGATATGTAAAATTTCAGATGCCAGGCCGTCCGAGATGTCAATCATCGCAGTTGGAATGATTTTCATTTGGGCTAAAAGATCTACAATATCCCTGCGTCCCTCAGGCTTCAGCTGTCGTTCAATAATATAATCTTTACCTTCCAGATCCGGCTGGATACTCGGGTTTTCAAGGAATATTTGTTTCTCCCGCTCAAGTATCTGCAAGCCAACATATGCTCCTCCCAGGTCGCCTGAGACACATATTAAATCGCCTTCTCCTGCTCCATTTCTGTAACAGATATCCTTTTTATAAGCATAACCTATGCTCGTAACACTGATCACCAATCCCTGCTTACTTGATGAAGTATCTCCTCCGATCAAATCAATATTAAATTTATTACAGGCAAGTTCAACTCCTTTATAGATTTCCTCTACTGCCTCTAACGGAAATTTACTGGATAAACCCAATGAGAATGTAATCTGTGTTGCTACACCATTCATTGCATATATATCGCTCAAATTAACTTGTACCGCTTTATAACCCAAATGCATTAAGGGTACATAAGCCAGATCAAAATGAATGCCTTCCAGTAATAAATCCGTAGAAATAAGTACTTCCTTTTCTCCAAAGTTTAATACTGCAGCATCATCGCCTATACCTTTGACACTGCTTTCATGTCTGATCTTAAAATTATCTGTCAGATGTTTGATCAAGCCAAATTCTCCCAGCTCAGCAATATCAGTACGTTCTTTATTTTCAAACATAATTCTTATTTTAATACTATAACCCCAGACTGGCAGATATATCCAGCATTCTTTCTATAGGCTTTCTTGCCTCCCGGATGATATCGTCAGGTACAGAAACTTCCGGTAAACCATTTTTTATACATAAATAGAGTTTCTCCAAAGTGTTTCTCTTCATATAAGGACAATCATTACATGCACAATTGTTATTGGGCGGGGCAGGTATAAATGTCTTTCCAGGGTTTGCTTTTTCCATCTGATGGATAATCCCGCTTTCAGTAGCCACAATAAATGATGTAGCGTCACTCCTGGTAGAATAATTTAACAAGCCTGTGGTTGAGCCAATGTAATCTGCCATTTGTAAAACCGATTCTTCACATTCGGGATGAGCTATAAATTTGGCTCCGGGATGACGCTCTTTCAGTTTAATTATTTTTTCCCTTGAAAATATCTCATGTACCATACATGCACCATTCCATAATACCAGGTCCCTTCCTGTTTTCTTTGCCACCCATGCGCCTAAATTCTTATCAGGACCAAAGATAATTTTCTGCTCCTTTGGCAAGCTTTCCACTATCTGTACCGCGTTGGTAGAAGTGCATACAATGTCGCTCATTGCTTTAAGCTCGGCCGTACAATTTACATAAGTAATAACCAGGTGATCAGGATATTTTTCTTTAAATCTCCTGAACAAGTGCGGTGGACAACTATCTGCTAATGAACAACCTGCTTTTAAATCCGGCAATAAAACCTTCTTTTCTGGCGAAAGTATTTTTGCAGTTTCAGCCATAAAATGTACTCCTGCAAATACAATAATATCTGCCTCTGTTTTAGCAGCTTCCTGGGAGAGGCCTAAACTATCCCCGATATAATCTGCAATATCCTGTATGTCAGGTTCCTGATAATAGTGAGCTAATATTATCGCATTTTTCTCCTTTTTTAATCTTTCAATCTCTGCAAAGAGATCAAGTGTCGGATCTATTTTTTCATCTATAAAACCTCTTCTATTTAATTCTTCTAAGGTATCCATTTTTAACGTTTCAATAATTAATAATTATTTAATATAAATAGACTTCTATTGTTTATTAGTGTGTTAGTAATGTTTGTAACTCCGGATTTTAAATTCGTTTAAATGAGTTATTCTATACTTATCAACAGATAAAATGATTTTATTTTTCAGATATCGGCTGATTAACAGTTATATATTTTTACGGCAAAATACTTATCAATATGAATATGTTTATTGTTAGTACAGTGGTGAAAAGTTAATAAACTATGCAAAGTTGCTCAAAAATAACTTAAAATATTGTGTCTAATTCTCATTTTACCTTAGCTTTAAACATTCTTAATTATTTGCTCTATTTATTTAGACAAGTAATTAACATTTTTCTAACGTTGTTAACAAGGTTGCTGATTTAGCTAATTTTAATGAGAGAGGTAGATTTTTTAGTTATAGGGTCAGGTATTGCTGGTTTGAGTTTTGCTTTAAAGGCAGCAAAACATGGAAAAGTTATTATTGTAACGAAGTCAAACGAGGACGAGTCTAATACAAAATATGCGCAGGGGGGGGTGGCTGTTGTGGTTAATAAAGATGACTCTTTTGAAAAGCATATTGATGATACATTGATAGCCGGAGATGGGCTTTGTGACCCTAAGATTGTGGAAATAGTTGTTACAGAAGGTCCTCAGCGTATACAGGAGATTATAGATTACGGAATTAACTTTGACAAGAACACGGCCGGAGTGTATGATCTGGCGAAAGAGGGCGGGCATTCTGAACACCGTGTATTGCATTATAAAGATGTGACGGGTTATGAGATTGAAAGTGTTTTGTTAAAACAAATTCATGAGAATGACAATATAAAGATATTAACACATTACTTCTGCCTGGAGTTGATTACCCAGCATCACCTCGGTGAATTTGTTGACAAGAGCTCCAAAGATATTAACTGTTTTGGTATATATGCCTTTAATACAGAGCTTAACGATGTGGAAAAGATCTTAGCAAAGGTTACTGTTCTCGCCTCTGGTGGAGCTGGCCATATTTATTCCAGTACAACTAATCCGGTTATTGCAACCGGCGACGGGATGGCTATGGTATACCGGGCCAAAGGGAAAGTAAGGAATATGGAGTTTATTCAGTTTCATCCGACAGCATTGTATAATCCGGGCGAATATCCTTCATTTTTGATTTCCGAAGCTGTAAGAGGTTTTGGTGGTGTGCTCAGGCGTAAGAGCGGTGAAGAATTTATGTACGAATATGATAAACGCGGCTCTCTGGCGCCTCGTGATATTGTGGCCAGGGCTATAGATTCGGAAATGAAACGGTCGGGTGAGGACTTTGTTTATCTGGACATAAGAGATAAAAAAAAGACGGATATTTTGGCGCATTTTCCTACTATTTATGCTAAATGCCTGTCCATTGGAATAGATATGACTAAAGATCTTATACCGGTAACGCCGGCCGCCCACTACATGTGCGGTGGTATTTTAGTTGATGCGCATGGGAGATCTTCTATCAATAACCTTTATGCTTGCGGGGAATGTTCTTCTACGGGATTACACGGGGCCAATCGTCTGGCTTCCAATTCTTTGCTTGAGGCGCCGGTTTTTGCTCACCGTATTTACCTTGATGCTGTTGCGAGATTCAGGGATGTTATTATTCCGGATCACATTCCTGATTGGAATGATCATGGTGTAGTGCAGTCTGATGAGGATATATTGGTTACCCATAATTTAAGAGAGACACAAAAACTCATGAGCGACTATGTAGGTATAGTACGTTCAGATTTTAGATTGGACAGGGCTATGCGTCGTTTATTTTTGCTGCATGAAGAGACCGAAGAATTTTATAAAGCAAATAAAGTGTCAGTTAAACTTTGTGAGCTGAGAAATGTAATACAAGTTGCCTTTATTGTTATTAAATCTGCAATGGCGCGTAAGGAAAGCAGGGGTTTGCATTACACTACGGATTATCCGGAGCACGCGGCGATATTAAGTGATACTATATTTTAAATCTAATTTTTATGCCTGTTATTTTACCAGTTAAAAATAAGTTTCCTCAGTTGGGGAGCAATTGCTTCATCGCGCCAAATGCAACGATAGTAGGGGATGTTACCATGGGAATTAGTTGTTCTGTATGGTTTAATGCAGTTATAAGAGGAGATGTAAATACCATTACCATAGGTGATCATACTAATATACAGGATGGTGCGGTTATACATGCCACTTATGAGAAAGCTTCTACAACTATCGGTAACCGGGTGTCGGTAGGACATAATGCAATTGTACATGGTTGTATATTACATGATCATGTTTTGATAGGGATGGGGGCAATCGTTATGGATAACGTTATCGTACAGGAATATTGCATTATAGCTGCAGGCGCTGTTGTATTGGAGAATACAAAATGCGAAAGTGGTTATATCTATGCCGGGACTCCGGCGAAAAAGATAAAGCCCATTACTGATGTGCAAAGGGCTTTATTAGATAAGTTACCTGACAATTATGTAATGTATGCGGACTGGTTCAGGTAGCTTTATTGCTCTTTGGGAAGTGTTATAGTCTCATTTCTGTCCCAGTTTGCGCGGATGGAAAGCTCTTTGGTTTCATTCCATATTTTCTCTGGCTGACGGCCTTCTTTAACGTTACCAGTGTCCCATTTCCCATTTTTGTTCGTATCATATATAATTCTGATGAAATATCTGCCAGCCTTATAGTTGCTGAATTTTACGGTTGTATCCCGGGCTACAATCAGGGTGTTTACGATGGCTTTAGCTTCATCTATAACCTCGAGCAGATACTGTTTATCCGGTTCCGGCGTAACAATTTTAAGCTGTAATGTTCCATAATCGTCCTTTTTAGCTAATTCGAACTTTTTTAGGAACTCTTTGTTTTTTGCATTAAATATTGCTGTAAATGCACCAGCTCCGAATTTTATTTCATAGATACTATTTGGCCGCCATGGATAGAGAAAATGATAGGAAAGAAAATCAGCACTGTCTTTTTCCAGCCTGAAATCCGTTTTTATTACGGAGTCTTCCATAAGGGTTATTTTTGTCGGATCAACCGTTTCTATAGGAAAGCCAAACGTTAATTTTAGAGTTTTATTAGGATTTAACAAATTTCCTTCGATATTATCAGAAGCAATTATGTTTCTTGTATATGTATCTTTCTTTCCTCTGGTAAAATTAATTGTCTGAAGTAATTTTCCTTCATCCGTTATACTTACTTTGGTTGAGTCAAAATTCATGTCATTTAACCATATTTTAACTGAATCGGAATTTTTATTGAATTTAACCCATTTTGATACATCCAGGTTTTTTGGTTCAATAATGGTAATTGCCGGGGATTTAAGTTTTTGATTAAACGATATACTTATTGATCCGTCAGAATTTAATTTTCTGTCTTCAATGCGGAAGATAGAAGCATCTTCTTTGAATACGAGCATATTGAGATTTTGTGTATCTTTTTGTAATACAATGGGGTCTTTTATAAAACCAATCTCATCTGAGTTTTGCTGATAAATTTTATCTCCGTTCTGTTCTTTTAAAGCGTAGACTTTATAGGTGTCTTGTTTGAGGTTGCTTATTTTAAAATTTCCGCTGCTGTCAGTAAGGGTATAAATGGAGGCTTTTCCTTTTCCAAAAAGGCTGTCTCTGGAGAGGGGAAATATGAAAGCAACGGCTTCAATTTCCGGTTTTCCTGTTAAAGCATTTTTTATGTTTCCGGAGATGTTTAGTGAGTCTAACTTTGGACCCGTTGCAAATACATAACTTAAATTTTTTATAGGGTTGCTTTCATTTACGTCAACAATAGATTTTCCAAAGTTTAAGGTATATGTGGTGTTTTTTTCTAAAGAATCTGGTAATTCAATTTCCAGGGATTTTCCTTTCACTTTTAATGTAGGTAAAACTTCCATATCAGGAGAAATTGAAAACTGTTTAAATTGATCATTCAATTTAAAATATTCATCAAACTGGATGACTATCTTTTTAGCAGTAAAATTGGTAGATAGGTTTTTTGGCAACATAGTGAGTATTTTCGGAGGTATTGTATCCTTAGGTCCGCCTTGTGGACCTGGTCCTATGCTAGCACAACCGGAAATCAGTAGAATTCCAAAAAATGTATAGAAAAAACTCCTTGCAAATGTCAACATGCTGTTTTAGGCATTTATAAATGATTTAATAAACTTTTAGTCTTTTTGGACTAACAGGATTATTTTTTTTTAAAACGACGTCATATCGTCTTATATGATGTCGTTTTATTTCTTATATTTTTTATATATAATATATTGATAATGAGTTATTTACTTATATGAACCATTAAAACTGATATATCTGATGGGGATACGCCTGAAATTCTTGAGGCTTGGCCAAGAGTTCTTGGTCTAATTTTAAATAATTTCTCTCGTGCTTCTTTAGAAAGTGAATTAAGTTGTGAATAGTCAAAATCCGGATTGATATCTTTATCTTCCATTTTCTGCATTTTGTTCACAATATCCTGTTCTTTTTGAAAATAGCTTTCATATTTAATCTTGATCTCAGCTTGTTCAATGGTTTCCTGATTGTATGCATTCAGATAGTCATTAAAAGTTGCGCTGGCTTTTCTTAGATCTTCAATACCTACCTGGGGTCTGCTTAGCACACTAAATAATTTTACGTTTTGGGTTAAGGCACTGGAGTTTAGACTTTCTAACATATCGTTAGCTTCATTCATTTCGATTCCATTTTTTCGGGTATAGTTGACAATGGCGTCTGCATCTTCAACCTTCTTTTTTACCAGTTCGAGACGTTCGTCGCTGATTAATCCCAGTCGATGACCAATAGGGGAGAGGCGGATATCGGCGTTATCCTGACGAAGTAATAATCTATGTTCAGCTCTTGATGTAAACATTCTGTAGGGTTCTTCCGTTCCCTTTGTGACGAGGTCGTCTATGAGTACTCCTATATAGGATTCTGATCGCTTCATAATAAGTTCATGAAGATTGTTGATCTTCAGGTGTGCGTTAATTCCCGCTATAAAGCCCTGACTAGCAGCCTCTTCGTAACCAGTTGTACCATTGATCTGACCTGCAAAGAATAGGTTTTGTACAAGTTTAGTTTCCAGCGTTAGCGTCAGTTGGGTTGGGGGAAAGTAATCGTACTCAATTGCATAACCCGGTCTGAACATCTTGGCATTTTCAAATCCCGGTATTTGAATAAGCGCTCTGTATTGTACGTCTTCCGGTAAGGAGGTTGAGAAGCCATTTACGTAGATTTCGCAGGTATTCCATCCCTCTGGTTCTACGAAGATCTGGTGTCTGTCACGTTCGGCAAAGCGATTTATTTTGTCTTCAATAGATGGGCAATACCTCGGCCCTAAGCCTTTTATTCTACCCGTGAACATTGGCGATTTTTCAAACCCTTCCTTCAGGGTTTCATGTACATTACTATTGGTATAAGTAATCCAACAGCAGCGTTGTTCCGTTGGTCGTTGGACATCTGTATACGAAAATCTTCCCGGATTCTCGTCGCCCCACTGTTCTTCCATGAGGGAGTAATTTAATGATCTGCCATCAACGCGGGGAGGAGTTCCGGTTTTCATTCTTCCTGCTTCGAATCCAATTTGTGTCAATTGCTCGGTAATTCCAGTTGCGGCTTTTTCTCCGGTTCTTCCACCGCCAAACTTTTTCTCACCGATATGGATAAGTCCATTTAGGAAAGTACCGTTGGTAAGGACGACACTTTTACCTTTTATTTCGACACCAAGTGATGTTTTAACACCAGTAACTTGATTGTTTTTGATGATAAGACTGCTTACCATGTCTTGCCAAAAATCAACGTTTGGAGTTCTTTCTAGGGCTAATCTCCATTCTTCTGCGAATCGTTTTCGGTCATTTTGCGCCCTTGGACTCCACATGGCAGGACCTTTCGATAGATTTAACATGCGAAATTGCAACGTCGTTTTATCACTTATTATACCCGAATACCCACCCATTGCGTCTATTTCGCGTACGATTTGGCCTTTGGCCACACCGCCCATTGCTGGATTACAACTCATCTGAGCGATGGTTTCCATATTCATTGTGATCAATAATACCGAAGATCCAAGGTTTGCAGCAGCGGCAGCAGCTTCGCATCCGGCATGTCCTGCGCCGACCACTATTACATCATATTCTTTAAACATATTAATATTTTTAGGTTGTTTCACGTGGAACAGCATGTCTGATGCAGACAAAATCTATAGTGCGTTCCACGTGAAACTATATTTTCTTTCAATTTTATTTTAGCGAAGAAAGGTAAAAAGCGCCTCAAAATTAACTTTCTTTTTCCGAAAGCTCTACCCATCTTTCCAATGTTTTTTCAAGCTTTTTGTTCAGTTCTTCAATTGACACAGTAATTTCCTGTATTTTTAAATAGTTGCCACTATCAACTCCTGCTAAAGAAGCGGTAAGATTTTCAATTTCAATTTCAATTTCAGATATTTTATTTTCCAGTTCACTCAGTTCTTTCTGTTCATTATACGTTAACTTTTTCGCCTGCGCTACTATAGGAGAAGGTTTAGACTTATTTATTTTTGTCTCAGATTTAGGCGTTTCCAGGCTTATTCTATATTCGGAATAGTTTCCGTTATAAATATTTACATCACCGCTGCCTTCCATTATAAATAATTGCTCACTCATTTTGTCTAGCAGATATCTGTCATGGGAAACCAGGATCAATACCCCTGGGAAATTCTCCAGAAATTCTTCCAGCACATTTAAAGTGTCTATATCAAGGTCATTAG
>Ga0160457_1000836_pt1 | contig 10811 bp, 13 predicted proteins | sample HID1972M_E6MG_FD_108242 | JGI IMG/M metagenome (GOLD analysis project Ga0160457, IMG submission 108242) | Enriched pill bug-associated microbial communities from UW Madison campus, WI, USA - HID1972M_E6 MG | ecosystem: Host-associated > Arthropoda: Insects > Digestive system > Unclassified ... | reverse complement strand
TTTTTACCGGCTTTATGGAAAACCGGAAGAATTAACATCATTATACAAAACATAAGTAATTTTTAAAAAATTATGGGAAGAGCAAAAGTTGCAAGAAAGAGTACCGCGATTGATATGACCGCCATGTGCGACGTATCTTTCCTGTTACTGACTTACTTTATTTTGACCGCGACCGCAAAACAACCTGATCCGCTGGATGTAAAGATCCCAACGTCAACATATAAGCTTAAAGTTCCTGAAAAGGACATCGCCCTGCTGACAATTGGTAAAGGAAAAGTGTTTTTTGAAACAGCCGGACCGGATATCAGAATGAATATGCTGGACAAAATGGGGGAACATTATAAAATTAATTTTACCCCGGAAGAGAAAAAGCGGTTTAGTGTTATCGGGTCTTTTGGCGTGCCAGTTCAGAGCCTGAAGCAATTTATCATGATGGATGGTGCAAAAAGGAAAGTTTCCGGCCTTGAAACCGGTATCCCTGCTGATTCCACGAATAATCAATTAGCTGACTGGATCCTGTTCTCGCGTCAGGCTGTTGCTGAACTGCATTCTGAAGCTATGCGGGTAAGTATCAAGGGTGATGCTAATGAAGAATATCCGGCAATTAAAAAAATCGTTGATATCCTTCAAAAACAAAAAATTAATAAATTTAGTTTAATCACAACCGCTGAAGGCGGCAGCTAAAAATAAGAGATCATGGCAGAATTAGATACCTCCAGCGGGGGTGGCAAAAAGGGGGGCAAAGTAAGGAGTAAGAAAGTATCTACGAAAGTAGATTTAACCGCGATGGTTGATTTGGCTTTCTTACTGATTACCTTCTTTATGTTGACCACCACGCTGAACAAACCAATAGCAATGGATATTGCTAAGCCTGACAAAGACGAGAAATCTGAAGAAAGACTGGAATTGAAGGCTTCCCAGACGATGACGATTTTATTAGGTAAAAATAATAAAATTGCCTGGTACATGGGAGAGGCCGGTAAATCGGCCCCGGAAATTGTAGGCTTCGATCAGGTTAGGGCAGCTATACTGGATAACAAAAAGAAAGTACTGGAGTCAAGCGGTAAAGACATCGTAATGGTGATTAAGCCGACCTCTGGTGCCAATTATAAAAACTTCGTTGATATCATGGATGAGTTATTGATCACAGGCATCAAAACGGCCCCTGCAATTGATGATGTAAACATATTAGACTCAGAGAAGTCATTTATGACACAACAGGGAATTTTATAATACAATTATTAACATTTTAAATCACAAGCAATGTTCGGTTCTAAAATAGATTTATTCAATAAAGAATGGCTTGATGTTGTTTTTGCGAGAAAGAACAAAGCTTACGGAGCTTACGAGCTGCGTAGGGACAATAACGCAAATACCAGCAAAGCCTTATTATTGGCATCGACAGTTTTCATATTGCTGTTTCTTATACCTAAGATTGTTTCTTTGATCAAAGGCCAGCTTCCTGAAGAGGAAATTGTGAAACAGACTGAAGTTGTCATGGCCCCGCCACCACCGGTGGATCCAAAAACACCACCACCGCCACCAGTGGAGCCACCTCCGCCGAAAGTGGACCAGGTGAAGTTTCCTCCTCCGATTGTAAAACCGGATAATGAGGTACGTGATGAAGATCCGCCGCAGGTTGAACAGTTAAAGGCAGCTGACCCTGGCCAGAAAACTATTGAAGGTGATCCTGGTGCGGACATCGTTGTAGTTGGTCCGGTTGGTGAAGGCCCGAAACAGGCGGCAGTAGTTGAAGATAACAAGGTTTACGACTTTGTGAGCATAGAGACCCAGCCAGGATTTCCCGGAGGTATGGACAAGTTTTATGCATACGTCGGTAAGTCAGTGAGATATCCTCCTATGGCACAGGAAAATAATATCCAGGGTAAGGTGTTCTTATCTTTCGTAGTAGAGAAAGACGGCAGTTTAACTGATATTAAAGTAGAACGCAAATTGGGCGGTGGAACGGATGAAGAGGCTATGAGGGTATTAAAGGCCAGTCCGAAATGGACGCCTGGTATCCAGAATGGTAAGCCGGTACGTGTTAAGTATAACATTCCAATCAGCTTTACTTTATCTAACTAATCAGTATAAATGTTAGACTTCAATTCATTTAAACAGAAATCGCCTCAACAGCGATTTCTGTTCATTTTGGGACTAGTGATGTTCGTGATATACCTGACACTGGGGATTGCTTTGATCTTCTTTGCCAATATCGCAGCTGCACTGCCTGCCTACGGCCGTATTCTTCTGGGGCTGCTGCTGATCGTTTATGCGATTATCAGGTTCGTACGTTTAATGAATCAAAAGGAGGATGAGTAATGAAGAGGTTATTATTTTTGCTTCCTTTCCTTGTTTTTATTGCTTGTAAACACAAAGACAAAAAAGAGCCGGTGGCGGAAACCAGGACTTCCGGTACAGTTAAAATGCTGGTAGACGAGAGCTTCTCATCTGTGCTTGATGATCAGATAGAGATCTTTAAACGGGATTATCCCGATACGAAATTTGAGCTTGTCCACGGAAACGAGAACAAGATAATGCCTACGTTTTTAAATGACAGTGTCAGGGTGGCTGTTTTATCCAGGATGCTTACGCCTGCGGAGGAACAGGTTTATGCCAAAAAGAGTATACCTGTATTTACTTCCAGGTTTGCGATCGATGGTATTGCGCTGATTACCGGAAATAACAATCCTGATACAACTATTACAGTTGATGAAGTTATTTCTATATTGAGGGGCAAAAATACTTCAGGGAAGAAGCTGGTTTTTGACAATGCATATTCCAGTACTTTACGGTATTTTAAAAACCTTGCGCAGGTTACCGCATTGCCTGAATCGGATATTTATACTTTAAATACCAACAACGATGTCATTAAATATGTGGCCGAACACAAAGATTATATCGGCGTTGTGGGGGTAAACTGGTTGTTAAAGGGCGAAAGGGACATACCTGAATTTATACCTGAAGTTAAAATAATGGGAGTGAAGAATCTTAAGGGAAAGAAAGGAGACCAGGCATTTTATAAGCCTACCCAGCAAAACCTGATTGATGGCATCTATCCTTTTTTAAGGAATATATATATAATTAACGCCGAGGGCAGAAATGGGTTAGGCACAGGTTTTGCAACCTGGTTGTTAAGCCAGAGGGGTCAGCTGATTGTACTTAAATCAGGACTTGGCCCGCATATGATGACAACGCGGGATATTAACATTAAAAATAAAAACTAAAAACATAACAAATCCGAAACATGGGACTGTATTCCCGCAGGTTTCATGACCACTAAAAAACAAACAAATCCGAACCATGAAAATGACAAAGAAAGCAATAACCTTAAGTTTAGGTTTAGTAGTGATGGGTTCTGCCTCTTTTGCTCAGAATTTGAATGATGCAAAGAAAGCTATTGATGCCGAACAATATGCAAAAGCAACCACAATGCTTAAAGCATTAGTAAATTCACAGGGAAGTAAAGGAGAAAATTACTTCAGTTTAGGTGATGTATACCTTCGTAATGATTATGTTGATTCTGCCAAAGCGGTTTTTACAAAAGGTGTAGCAGCTGATCCTAAAAATGCATTAAATTATGTTGGGCTTGGTCAGGCAGACCTTGCGACAGATAACGCGGCAGGTGCAAAAGCAAATTTTGATAAAGCTATTGCCACAGCTTCTAAAAAAGATTATCTTCCATATTTATATATTGGTAAAGCATATCTTGCACAGGATAAACCGGATTTCGCAGCTGCGCTGCCGGTTCTGCAAAAGGCAGATGAATTAGATGCTGCTGACAAAGATCCGGAAGTTTTCGTAGCACTGGGTGATTTCTATGCACAGCAGAAAAAGAACTCAGAAGCTTTGAGTAATTATATGCGCGCATTAAATATGAACGAAGGCTTATTAAGGGCTAAAGTTCAGATTGGCAGGATGTATAAGGAATCAAGGGCATTTCCTGAATCAGAAACTGAATTAAAAGCGGTGATCGCTGCTGATCCGAATTACGGACCTGCATACCGTGAGTTAGCTGAGTTATATATGCAATGGGCTAACTTTGAGCCGGATAATTTTGCAACCAGATCAGCTGAGGCGATAACTAATCAGAAAAAATTTCTGGAACTGACTGATCAGTCATTTGATTCCAGGTTACGTTACGCACAGTTTCTGTTCTATGCCAGAGATTATAAAGGCTTAGAGACGGAAACAGCCGAAATTGCAAGGTTGTATCCTAATAATCAAAAATCTTTGGTTATTGACCGTTTGCAGGCTTATTCAGCAGCGGAGAATAAAAATCCGGAAAGCTTAAAACTCCTGACAGACTTTTTTGCTAAAAATACAGACACAGCACGTTTAATCGCTTCAGATTACCTGTATTTAGGTAAAGCACAATTACAGGCAGGACAGGATAGTCTGGCGCTGACCAGTATTAAAACTGCTGTAAGTAAAGATTCTACTAACGTAGAGGCATTGGAAGATGTAGCCAAAGCATTGTATAACAATAAGAAATATCCGCAGGCAGCAGATGTTTATGCAGATGCTATCAGGTTAAACCCCAACGGTAAGGGATCTTTAACCAACTATTATTACCTCGGTTCAGCTAAATATTATCAATACGGTGCGGGGATAACTGCAAAAACAAATCCTGATAAACGGCTTTTGGTAGAGGCAGATTCTGCATTCGCATTTATTAACAGAACCCAGCCCGAATTTACGCTGGCCTATATTTTCAGAGGCCGTATCGGTTACCAAATGGATGATTTAACTAATCCGAAGGGTTTATATGTAGCTCCTTACGAAGCTTACCTTGACCTCGTTACAGTGAAAAAACCTGAGTTAGGAGCTGCTGATAATGAGAAAAGAAATCAGGTTGAAGCCTATACTTACCTGGCCGGATTCTATTCTCTGACAGATAAAGCAAAAGCGACTGATTTTTATAATAAAGCTTTAGCTATTGATCCGCAAAATGCCAATGCACTTGCAGGATTGAAACAAATGACTGCTCCGCCGGCTAAAACAACGGCGATTAAGAAAAAATAAGTCTAAATAACAGATAATTGAAAAGGCAGGGTTGATATCCTGCCTTTTTCTTTTACTTTTGCTCTAAATTAATTTATATGGAAACCCAAAGTCTGCCTTCTGATTTTTTACCTATTATTTTTCAGGTTATCGTAGCGTTAGGATTTGTCGTTGTTACCCTGACCGCAACACATTATTTAGGCCCTGCCCGTAAAACGGATGATAAATTATCGACTTTTGAAGCCGGAATAAAGGTTGTGGGCAATGCGCGGCAGCCGTTCTCCATTAAATACTTCCTGGTGGCTATATTGTTTGTGCTGTTTGATGTGGAAGTGATATTTATGTATCCCTGGGCGGTTAATTTCCGCGAGCTGGGATGGACCGGTATCATGGAGATGTTCATCTTTATGGGAACGCTTTTGTTAGGCTTCATTTATATTCTGAAAAAGAAAGCATTGGACTGGAATTAATCTATTTAGATCGTTTCTAAATCGAGATACTGTCCACCTTTTTGACTTGAATTATCGTAGATTTGTGGTTCATTCTATATTAGAATGAGCCTTTTTTGTTTTATGATATGAGTGACATCAATATAGTAGACGCGCCCCCGGGCATTGAAGGATCTGGTTTTTTCGCAACCTCTCTGGATAAGGTTATCGGGCTCGCCCGTTCCCATTCTTTATGGCCCTTGCCCTTCGCGACATCATGTTGCGGAATTGAATTTATGGCTACAATGGGTTCGCATTATGATTTCGGACGTTTCGGTTCTGAGCGTTTAAGCTTTTCTCCGCGTCAGGCAGATTTACTCATGGTAATGGGTACAATAGCCAAGAAAATGAGCCCTGTATTAAAACAGGTTTATTTACAGATGGCCGAACCAAGATGGGTGATGGCTGTTGGCGCCTGTGCTTCAAGCGGTGGTATCTTTGACACTTATTCTGTTTTACAGGGAATCGATGAGATTATCCCTGTGGACGTATATGTTCCGGGTTGTCCGCCAAGGCCTGAAGCGATTTTGGATGGCTTTGTGAAGATACAGGAACTGGTGAAAAATGAATCAGGCAGAAGAAGGAATTCTGAGCAGTATAAACAAATGTTGGCTTCATACGGAATAGACTAATGGAAGCAGATACCAATAATGATTTAATTACATTACTGAGCACCAGGTTTGGCAGTAAAATAAGCGGCGTGAACGAACCTTACGGCTTGCTTACCTTTGAAACTACCAAAGATGTGATTATTGATGTGCTCCGCTTTTTAAAAGAGGACGAAGGCACAGCATTTAATTTCCTTACGGATATTACGGCTGTTCATTATCCGGAAAGAAACCATATTGCTGTTGTTTATCATTTGCATAATATGGCCGCCAGGGTGCGGATAAGGGTTAAGGTTTTTATCCATGAGCAGAACCCGGCGATCCCTACAGCAACTGTGCTCTGGAATAGTGCTAACTGGATGGAAAGGGAGACCTATGACTTTTTTGGTGTTAAATTCGAAGGCCATCCCGATCTGAGAAGGATTTTAAATATGGATGAGCTGAATGTTTATCCGATGTTAAAACAATACCCGCTGGAGGATCCGAACAGAGTTGATAAAAAAGACGAATATTTTGGCAGATAAGCATATGAACCACAATCACCCGGTATATACAGACAATGACCCCCAGGATGAGTATGTGACCTTAAACTTAGGCCCAACCCACCCGGCAACACATGGTGTTTTCCAGAATGTGCTCCAGTTAGACGGCGAACGTATCGTGAGTGGTATCTCTACCATTGGGTATATCCACCGCGCATTTGAAAAAATCGCCGAACACAGGCCTTTTTACCAGATTACGCCGCTTACGGACAGGTTGAACTATTGTTCGTCCCCGATCAATAATATGGGATGGCATATGACCGTAGAGAAACTGCTGAATATAAAAACGCCTAAACGTGTGGATTATCTGCGGATAATCATTATGGAGCTGGCCCGTATTTCCGATCATATCATCTGTAATACGATCATTGCACAGGATACAGGGGCAACAACGACCTTCCTGTATCTTTTTCAGTTCAGGGAACATATCTATGAAATTTATGAAGAGGTATGCGGTGCACGTTTAACCACGAATATTGGCCGTATAGGCGGGTTTGAGAGGGATTTTAATGAAATAGCTTTTACCAAGATCAATAAATTCCTGAAGGAGTTCCCCGTTGCACTCAGGGAATTCGAAAGCCTGTTAAACCGTAACCGTATTTTCATTGACCGTACAGCAGGTGTAGCCTGTGTAACTCAGGAAGATGCTTTGAGCTATGGCTGGACAGGGCCCTTGCTGCGTGCTACAGGGGTTGATTATGATGTGCGTGTGAGTGAGCCTTATTGTTCTTATGATGAGTTTGACTTTGAGGTGCCTGTAGGTACAAGCGGCGATATTTATGACCGTTACCTGGTGCGCAACGAAGAGATGTGGCAAAGTGTAAGCCTGATTGAACAGGCTTTGGAGAAACTTAAAAATGAGCCTGCCGGTGTGTTCCATGCAGATGTTCCTGATTTCTATTTGCCCGCGAAGGAAGAAGTATATAACAATATGGAAGCCCTGATTTATCATTTCAAAATTGTAATGGGGGAAATTGATGCGCCTAAGGCAGAAGTATACCATGCTGTTGAAGGCGGAAACGGGGAACTTGGATTTTACCTGATCAATGATGGCGGCCGGACCCCGTACCGTTTACATTTCAGAAGGCCGAGTTTTATCAATTATGCTATGTTTGCACACATGAGTGAGGGTATGTTATTGTCTGACGCCATTATCAACATGAGTAGTATGAATATTATTGCCGGAGAATTAGATGCTTAAAGTAGAAGAACAACAACCTGTAGAGTTTTCACCTGCTTTGATAGCAAAGTTTGATGAAATCTCCAATAGATATCCAGAGGGAAGACAGAAGTCGGCTTTGTTGCCTGTACTTCACGAGGTCCAGGCGGAATTAGGCTGGCTCAGTGTCGATGCGATGGATAAAGTAGCTGCATACCTGAAAATAGAACCTATTGAAGTTTATGAGGTAGCTTCCTTTTACAGTATGTATTTCCTGAGACCGCAGGGCAAATATGTTCTTGAGGTTTGCCGTACCGGGCCCTGCTGCCTGGTGGGTGCTGAAAAACTGATGGACCATATCGGAAAGACACTTGGGGTTAAGGAAAATGAGGTTACTGCAGACGGATTATTTAGCTGGAGAGGGGTGGAATGTCTTGCGGCCTGTGGTTTTGGCCCTGTTTTACAGATAGGCCCCGAATATACATTTTATGAAAACCTCGATGAGCAAAAGGTAGATACATTGATAGCAGAATTACGCAAAAAATAATGGCCCGTAAACTCTTATTAGAACATATAAACGTACCAGGCATCAATACACTTGATGTTTACCGCCAGAAAGGCGGGTACCGCGCCGCAGAAAAAGCTTTGAAGACCCTGACACCTGATGAAGTGGTGGAAGAGGTTAAAAAATCAGGCCTGAGGGGACGTGGGGGCGCAGGATTTCCGACCGGAATGAAATGGAGCTTTTTGGCAAAACCTGAAGGTGTTCCGCGCTATCTGGTCTGTAATGCAGATGAATCGGAACCCGGTACTTTTAAGGACCGTTATCTGATGACGCATATTCCTCATGCTTTAATAGAGGGAATGATCGTGGCTAGTTTCGCCTTAGGTGCTAAAACGTCTTATATCTACGTAAGGGGCGAAATGATGCCGCAAATCAGGATTCTTGAGCGCGCTATTGCGGAAGCAAAAAGCGCTGGTTTCCTGGGAAAAAATATTTTAGGTTCGGGTTACGACCTGGAGTTATATGTTCAGCCGGGTGGCGGCGCATATATCTGCGGTGAAGAAACGGCCTTACTGGAATCTCTTGAAGGTAAGCGGGGCAATCCGAGGATTAAACCGCCTTTTCCGGCGATTGCAGGATTGTATGGCTGTCCGACGGTGGTCAACAATGTGGAGTCAATCGCGGCTGTCGTACCGATTATCAATGATGGTGCAGACGAGTACATGAAAATCGGCATCGGCCGCAGTACAGGTACGAAACTGATTTCTGCTTCCGGTAATATCGTGAAACCCGGAGTGTATGAAATTGAACTGGGACTGCCGGTAGAGGAGTTTATTTATTCTGATGAGTATTGTGGCGGTATTGCCAATGGAAAGCGCCTGAAAGCCACGGTGGCCGGGGGTTCTTCCGTGCCTGTACTGCCGGCTAACCTTACGCTTAAGCTGGCCAATGGGGAACCCAGGTTAATGAGCTACGAATCGCTGTCAGAAGGCGGTTTTGCTACCGGTACTATGCTGGGTTCGGGCGGATTCATTGCATTTGATGAAGATCAGTGTATCGTAAGGAATACCTGGAATTTTGCGCGTTTTTACCATCATGAAAGCTGTGGTCAATGTTCGCCATGCCGCGAAGGAACCGGATGGATGGAGAAAGTGCTGCACAGGATAGAATACGGGCATGGAAAAATGAGCGACATTGACCTGTTGGTTGATGTGGCCAGAAAAATTGAAGGAAACACGATTTGTCCTTTAGGAGATGCTGCTGCATGGCCGGTTGCCAGTGCGATCAGACATTTCAGGGACGAATTTGAATGGCATGTAAAAGAGCCATTGAAAAGTCTTGAAACAAATTATGGTATCGCAAAGTACGCGGAACCGATTGCCAAAGCAGAAGTTAGTACAGAAAATTAAGCATATCTTTAACATGAGTGAGAAAGTTAAGGTAACCATAGACGGAATAACGGTTGAAGTAGCGCCAGGTACAACGATCCTGAATGCCGCAAGGCAGATAGGAGGGGATATTGTACCTCCTGCAATGTGCTACTATTCTAAATTAGAGGGTAGCGGAGGTAAATGCCGGACTTGTATCGTAAAAGTGAGCAAGGGTTCTGAAAAAGATCCCAGGCCGATGCCTAAACTGGTGGCTTCCTGCCGTACAACGGTTATGGACGGAATGGAGGTGCAGAACATTACCTCACCCGAAGTGCTGGAGGCCCGTAGCGGAGTGGTAGAGATTTTATTGATCAATCATCCCCTGGATTGCCCGGTATGCGACCAGGCAGGAGAGTGTGATCTGCAAAACCTGGGTTATGAGCACGGCCTGCAAAAGACAAGATACGAATTTGAGCGCCGTACTTTTGAGCGTATAGATATAGGGGATAAGATCCAGCTGCACATGAACCGGTGTATTTTATGTTACCGCTGTGTATTTACTGCTGATCAGATTACTAATAAACGCGTTCACGGTATTCTTAACCGCGGTGACCATTCCGAGATCTCTACTTATATCCAGACAGCTGTAGATAATGATTTCTCAGGAAATGTCATTGATGTTTGTCCGGTTGGTGCGTTAACAGATAAAACCTTCCGTTTTAAAAACAGGGTTTGGTTTACCAAACCCATCGATGCACACAGGGACTGCCCGACCTGCAGCGGTAAAGTTACGCTGTGGTATAAAGGGGAAGATGTTTTGCGGGTAACGGCACGTAAGGATATTTATGGAGAAGTAGAGGAATTTATCTGTAATACCTGCCGCTTTGATAAAAAGAAAACAGCGGACTGGGTACTGGAACATCCTACACATATCAGCGATGCTTCAGTAATCTCTTCTAATCATTACGAGACAATGATACCTTTACCTGTTATTCAGGAAAATCTCCGCTTGCAGGAAGCCAATAAAGTTGAACTGGAAAAAACCGCTAAATTCTAATGGATATCTCATTCGTCATTGAAAAATTTATACTTGTAGCTATCATTTTTGGTATAAGTTTGGTTATTGCTATGTATT
>Ga0160457_1000835_pt1 | contig 10818 bp, 14 predicted proteins | sample HID1972M_E6MG_FD_108242 | JGI IMG/M metagenome (GOLD analysis project Ga0160457, IMG submission 108242) | Enriched pill bug-associated microbial communities from UW Madison campus, WI, USA - HID1972M_E6 MG | ecosystem: Host-associated > Arthropoda: Insects > Digestive system > Unclassified ... | reverse complement strand
CTTAAATGGGTATCATCCTTGTTCCCCTGCGGATAGTTTTTATGGCCGGCGGGAACATAATTAAACAGCTTCACTGATGCCGTATCCCCAAGGCCGGTTAAAAGTTTTTCTGTTTTCAGCTGCATATCAATCAATGGCACATGCAGGGAATCTGCAACCCTGCGCACCACTCCCGGATATCCGCCATGTGTGTCCGTTAAAACACCGCTTTGAAAATTACGCCGCACTATCGGCGTTAACAGAACGGGTATAGCTTTCCTGGAACGGGCCTCATTTACATACCTGGACAGGTTTGCTGCAAATTCTGCCAGTGAGGTGCCAACACCTGGTTTCTCTACCTTTTCATCGTTATGGCCGAATTCAATAAATACATAATCTCCCGGGACCAAATGCGATAAAACAGGCTGCCAGTTATCGGTTATCACTCCGGTTTTACTGTCTTTAGCCGCCCTGAAAGAGGCAGTGCTCTTTCCGTTTAAAGCCCGGTTATCCACCACTACGCTATTGCCTTTAAAAAAGGAAGCCAGGGCCATCCCCCATCCTGTTTCAGGATATACATTGGCTGTTTTATTGGCTGCTGTAGAATCGCCGATGATATAAACGGTTATTTTGTCGTCTACCCTGAAAGCAAGTAAAACGAGCAATAAGCAGAGGGAAAAGATGCTAAAAAAATATGTTCTCATAATTGTTGATTAAAGCTGAACGGAATATCCGGTACCGGTCAGGTTAAACAATTTCACAAAAAAATACGGATTAAAACCAGGATTGTCCAAAAATTTATGCAATCGTTCCCGGGAGCGTATACAGCATTTAAAACAATATTCAAACAATAAAATACTTAGCAATTTTTTTTTGTAAATTGGCAGCAGATAAGAGATGAGGTTTGAAACAGCGACATTAAAAGACATTGCCAAGGCATTAGGGCTATCCACTTCTACGGTATCCCGGGCTTTAAGAGACCGCTACGAAATCAGTGAAGAAACTAAAAAACTGGTCCTGGCTTATGCGCACAAAATTAATTACCAGCCCAACCCGATCGCCCGCAGCCTAAAAGAGCGCCGAAGTTATTCCATCGGTATTATTGTCAGCGAAATTGCCAATAATTTCTTTTCCCAGGTCATCAATGGTATTGAATCTATTGCTTACGATAAAGGGTATCATGTCATTATCTCACAGAGCCACGAATCTTATAAACAGGAGAAGTTAAATATTGAGCACCTGGCCTCCCGCTCTATTGATGGACTATTAATTGCCCTTTCTTCAGAGACACAGGATATTGATTACCTGAAGGATCTATATGCAAAAGGTCTGCCAATTGTATTCTTTGACCGTGTGCCCGAAGACTTTGAAACCCATAAGGTGATAGCCAACAATTTCAAAGGTGCATATGATGCGACAGAACACCTGATTTTGTCGGGAAAACGTACCATAGCGCATCTGACAAATTCAGAAAACCTGTCCAATACAAAGGAAAGACTGGAAGGCTATAAAGCCGCTTTGGCGAAACACCACATTGAATTTAATGAAAATCTGATCAAGTACTGCCAGCATGGCGGGATGCATGTGGAAGAACTGGAAACAGCTATCACAGCATTGCTGCCTTTAAAACCTGATGCCATATTTATTGCCAATGACAGACTGACCACGGGCTGCCTGACGGTGCTGAAGAACATGAACCCGGAGATAGCCCATAAAATTGCCATTGCAGGTTTCACCAATTCGAACCTGGTTAATCTTTTCTCCCCATCCCTGACCTCTGTCAAACAACCGGCTTTCGAAATGGGCGAGGTAGCAACAGCGCTGCTCATTGAAATGATTGAAGCCCGGAGGCCTGTAACAGAATTCCAGACCCGTGTTTTAGATACAGAAATTGTCAGGCTGAAAAAGAATCTGGGCAATCGTTTTTTATAGAGCAAAAAAAGGGCGTCTCCGAAAAGACGCCCTCAGGCATTAGTTAATATGGTTAATTATTCTGTTTAATGGTTCCGCAATCTTTTAGTAATGACATCATTATCACCATTTTGTTTTGGATAATTTATATTATTCAGGTCACCAGGATACTAAACAACACATACGCACGCGGATTTTTTTACCGCAGCCCCATAAAAATTGTTTACCCATATACTATTTTTCTTGAACAACGTTATATTTGATATATGTCCAAGCTTATCCAAATTATAGAAGATGACGAAGCCATCCGCGATGTCATCGAATACATACTCCAGGAGTCTGAATTTGATGTCAACGTTGCTGCAAATGCCCGGGAATTTAAAATAAACCTCTTTAATACCTTGCCGGATCTGATCCTGATGGACGTTAAACTGCCCGATGGTGATGGTATCCAATTATGCAGGCAACTGAAGCAAAGCCTGGATACAAGACATATTCCTGTCATTATCATGTCTGCCCATGCACCTGCTGCAGAAAGCAGTAAAACGGCTTTTGCAGATGACTTTATCGCGAAGCCTTTTGATCTGAACGACCTTTTAAAACGGATTGAGGCGCAGCTGGCCTGAATATCTTTATAGTACCCTGTAACGAAGCCTGTCTGAACGGCTTTGTTTTTTTTGCTTTTTTTTGCGATATTTATACTAAATACCTACCAAATGGAGCAATTGGCATCAGGAACCGTACTCTGGAGTTTTGACCAGGAAATTGCCGACATGGACACTTTTGAAAGTATCGGCAGCCATTTCTCCGGTGTATTACCTTTTCACAGGCATGAAGGAAATATATTTCTATGCACCAGTGCCCTTTATATTGAAGGCGACCAGATCCTGAGAATCCCCCACACTGCTATAGATCAGATCTACCTCGGTTTTGATGATCTGTTTACCAGATCTATGGCCAAAAATTTCGGTATACTATGGCAGCCATTACGGATAGACTTTGAGCAGGATAAAACGGGTACATCGGTTTACCTTATTATAGATTACCATCCTTTTGGCACCAGTCATAACCAGGGCTGGTTTACCGCCATTAAAGATCTTCTTTCAGAGCGCTAAGCTGCCGATTTAATACCCCATTTTTCCACATAGCCCTAATCATACGCATATACCATGTAAAAAGGATCAGCTGCCCCGGGATAAATCCACCACCTAATCATGTTGGAACAATGTTTGCTGCTAATCTGGTAATCAAAAGCCAACTATAGTTTGTATGACTAAAAGGATACATATTCTTGAAGATGACAGTGATATCAGGTATATCATTGAATATTTGCTAAAAGATGAGGGTTATGAATTACAACTTTCTTCTTCGGTAAGTGAGCTTAAAAATAAATTAAGGGATGCTTTACCTGACCTTTTTATTATAGATGTGATGCTGCCCGATGGAAATGGCATTGAAATCTGTGACGACCTTAAAAATGACATGTTCACTAAACATATTCCTGTAATCGTGATGTCTGCTAATCCCAGAAGTAAACAGATGAGTGCCCGGGCCTGTGCCGATGATTATATCAGCAAACCTTTTGATGTGGATGATGTAGTAACCCGCATTAATAATCTTCTGGTTAAGAAAACGGCTTAGGATCAAGGAAATCCACGATCAGCCTGGCCGCCCGGCCTGAAGCACCTGGTCCGCCCATGATTCCTGCCAGTTCCGCATAATCTTCCAGCATTTTTATCCGCTCCTTTCCATCCAGTATGTCGCTAAGCGTTGCAGCAATAATTTTCGGACGACAATCTTCCTGGATGAGTTCTGTCACCACTTCCCTGTTCATGATCAGGTTAACGAGTGAAATAAATTTAATGTTCACCAATAACCTCGCAATAGCCACAGAGATTGCCCCGCCCCGGTATACGACTACCTGCGGTACACGAAAGAGTGCTGTCTCTAAAGTCGCAGTACCGGAAGCTACAATAGCTGCTTTAGCAATATTCAGCAAATCATATGTTTGTGCGAATACCAGCTTTACATTTTTTGAACCTATAAACTGCCGGTAATAAGCGGCATTGAAACTTGGTGCTGCAGCAACTACGAACTGGTATTCCGGGAAGCTTTCTATGCTATCCAGCATATCTGGCAGCAAACGTTCTATTTCCTGTTTACGGCTGCCCGGCAGCAGTGCGACCACCGGATCCGGGCCAAGCCCATTTTTAGCCCTGAAATCTTCAGCCGGTTTGAACTGTGCCTTCTCGTCCAGCAATGGATTACCAATATAGTCTACCTCCATTCCCCATTCTTTGTAGAAATCTACTTCAAAGGGCAGGATACAAAACATCCTGTCTACCGTCTTCTTGATTTTAAGCACACGTTTCTGGTTCCATGCCCAGACTTTTGGCGAGATATAATAACATACAGGGATGGCATTCGCACTGGCAAAACCTGCAATTTTCAAATTAAAGCCCGGAAAATCAATCAGGATCAATGTATCGGGCCGCCAATCCTTGATATCCTGTTTACAGGATTTCATATTGGTTAAGATAGTCCGCAGGTTCAACAGAACTTCAGTAAAACCCATGAAAGCCATTTCTGCATAGTGTTTTACCAGTGTACCGCCTTCGGCCTGCATTTTATCCCCGCCAAAATACCGGAATTCCGCCTCAGGGTCTTCTTTCTTCAATGCTTTCATCAGGTTAGCGCCATGCAGGTCCCCTGATGCCTCACCGGCTACGAGATAGTATTTCATGGTTGTGTTATTTTATAAAAAAAGAACAGGAAGGCCCAGATAAAGGTAGCACTCAATATTCCCCTTCCTGTATTTTCTTTATTGACTTTAAAAAAATACTTCAGCATGAGGGCGTTTACTCCAATACATCCGATCAGCAGCAGATCGGCCTTTGCCAGAAAAGAGACTTTATGCATAAGAAACCAGACGGCAGCTACCAGTACTCCCGGAACGAGCAAACCAATTCCGAAACCTGCCCATACCGTATTTTTAATCTTGTTAATCATTAAATGTCCACGAGTTAAGTAATGGGATAGCATGATGAGCAGTTAAATCAAACTGCACAGGTACAACAGAGACAAAGCCATTGTCCAGTGCCCATACATCTGTATCTTCTCCTTTATCATTATTTTGAAACACCCCGGTTAACCAGTAGTAAGGCCGGCCATAAGGGTCTTTGCGTTCATCAAATTCTTCTGCCCATTTTGCATTCGCCTGCCTGCAGATCTTAATTCCTTTTAAACCACCCCCGTTTGGAAAATTAACGTTCAGCAATGTAGCCTGTGGTAATCCATGGTCCAGTACCTGCCGCACAATAATATCCACATATTTTTTACAGTGGCTGAAGTCTGCCCCTTCAGTAAAATCATCCAGCGAAAACCCTATAGAAGGGATACCCTCTATAGCGCCTTCCACTGCTGCAGACATGGTGCCGGAATAAATTACATTGATGGAATTGTTCAATCCATGATTGATCCCTGAAACACAGATATCAGGTTTTTTTCCCTTGAATATTTTATTGACCGCCAGCTTGACACAATCTACCGGGGTGCCCGAACATTTATACATTTCCACTCCTTCATAGAGATCTAACTTATCGAAACGCAGCGGCTTTCCAATGGTAATTGCATGTCCCATACCTGACTGCGGACCATCGGGTGCAACCACAATTACATTGCCTATTTCTCTAACTACTTCAATCAGGTTTTTAATACCAGGTGCAGTTACACCATCATCATTTACGACTAAAATATTGGGTCTGGATCGGTCTCTTTTCATTATATATAATTGCTTTTCAGTAGCTTTATTGTTAATTATACGTCCCCGGGGCCGGCTTCAGCACTTTATGGTCTTCAGGCTGGCACAGGCGGTTAACGGTCAGGCGCTAAAATTACAAGAATATAGTCTAAAAAGAGGATAAAGCCGCAGGAAAATAGGCTGCAAAAAAAAGGCTACCATTTTCATGATAGCCCTTTTCCTTTTTGCTCGTAATTTATTGTTATAAAGATTTTAACCAGTCAATTACTTCATCGCGTGTTTTACCTGTTTTCTGCTGTAATTTTCCATACAACTCATCATCTTTTCCCTCTTCATATTTCAGGTCATCTTCGGTAAGGTCGCCATATGCTTGTTTCACTTTACCTTTTATCTCGTTCCATTTTCCTTTTAATTCTAAGTTATCCATAGGTATATATTTTTTGTTCATCTAAATAACAGGATAAATTATAAATTGTTTTTTTCTTGTAACCATTCAGTCATTGATCGCGTCTTATTCGAAAACAAAGACCATGAAAAGAAGAATACTTTATGTATTACTGTTCCCTTTGATCCTCCATAGTTCCTGTACAATGATGGTAAAAGGACTTGCAAAATCTGTTGCCAATAGTTATGATAACCAGACAGCGTTTTATGTGTCTGACCTTGAACTGCAGGATAAAAACGGGGGTAAAACCTCTTTTCGTCAGCTGTTTCCCGGAAAGACCGTTTATATGTATGTCTGGGAGCATAGTCAGTTATTACCTCCCGGTGATGCGGATAAAGACTATGCTGAGTTAAAAAACAGGTTTGCAAAATATGACGATGTAATATTTATTAATTTATATACCGGGAATACGGAAAGTGACTGGCAGCAGGTGCTGCAGCTGAAAAACACAGGAGTTACCGCTTACCGTTTGTCTGATAAGGAGGTTAATGAGGCCTTCAGGGCGCTGCTGAAATCTTCCACTTCGCCTCAGATAATCGGAAAAGATGGCAGCATACTGGGCTTTAAAGGACCAAAACCAACCGACAAGCTGCTGATTGATTATGCTTTATACCAGGCAAGGGAAGACCGGAATGCAACCGCATCTGCCAAAACACTGATTAAAGGGATCAACAGTGAAAGGCATTTTAAGGATAAAAACCTTGCGGACTGGTACGAAAAACATTTTGGGAAGAAAGCGGAAGGAAAATTATCGGTAACCATATCAAATGGGGACAATAATATTTCCACCGGAGGGGAATAAATAATTAAAAGGGAGCTTTGGCAGCAATGGCGGTCACAGCTCCCCCTTCTATCAGGCCCGGGATTTTTCAATGATTTCACTGACTACGCCCGGATCAAGTAAAGTACTCGTATCCCCCAGGTTAGTGGTGTCTCCTTCCGCAACCTTTCTCAGGATCCGGCGCATAATCTTGCCGGAACGGGTTTTAGGCAACCCGGATACAAAGATGATCTTGTCTGGTTTAGCTATTGCCCCGATTATCCGGGTTACTGTCTGCAGAATATCCTGCTTTGTCAGGCTTTCTTCTGTATGCAGGTTGGGGTAGATCACGAAAGCATAGATCCCCTGCCCTTTCACGTCATGCGGATAACCGACCACGGCACTTTCTATCACCCCTGTATGCATATTAATTGCATTTTCCACTTCGGCGGTGCCGATCCTGTGACCGGATACATTGATTACATCGTCTACACGGCCGGTAATTTTATAATAACCATCCTCGTCCCTCATGCAGCCGTCACCCGTAAAATACAGGTTCGGGTAAGCCGAGAAATAAGTCTGCTTGCAACGCTCATGGTCACCGTATGTAGTACGCAATATGCCCGGCCAGGGAAATTTGATGCAGAGGTTACCATTTACACCGTTCCCTTTAATTTCATTCCCCTGCTCATCAACCAGTACCGGCTGTACGCCCGGCAGCGGCAAAGTGGCGAAGGACGGCTTCAGCGGGGTTACAAAAGCAATCGGTGAGATCATAACCCCCGCGGTCTCCGTTTGCCACCAGGTGTCTGCTATAGGGCATTTTTTATGCCCGATCTTTTCATCAAACCAATGCCATGCCTCTTCGTTGATCGGTTCTCCTACAGAACCCAGTACACGGAGACTGCTTAAATCGATCCCTTCCAGCGGTTCTTCGCCAAAGCTCATCAGCGAGCGGATGGCCGTTGGTGCAGTATATAAAATATTTACTTTATGCTTTTCTATCACCTCCCATAACCGGGAAGGTGTAGGGTGCGTAGGAATGCCTTCAAATAATAAAGTCGTTGCCCCCTGTGACAGCGGACCGTAGACAATATAGGAGTGCCCGGTTATCCAGCCAATATCGGCCGTACAGAAATAAACCTCTTCAGGCTGATAATTAAATACATTGGAAAAAGTATAACCTGTATAAACCATATAACCGCCAACGGTATGTACCACACCTTTTGGCTTGCCGGTTGAGCCTGAAGTATACAGGATAAACAGCATGTCTTCCGCATCCATCTCCTCCGCAGGGCAATCGGTATCTACCAGTTTAATTTCGTCTTCAAACCAGACGTCCCTTCCCTTTAACATCGATACCGGTGTACGGGTATGGGTAAGTACAATCACCTTCTCTACAGTCGGGCATCCTATCAGGGCATCATCAATCACTTCTTTCAGCTGGATCTGTTTGTTTCCGCGGAAGGAACCATCAGCAGTAATGACCAGTTTACAGGCCGAATCGTTAATCCTGTCGGCAATAGATTTAGCGGAAAAGCCGCCAAAAATAACGGAGTGTACCGCTCCAATACGTGCACAGGCCAGGACAGCGACTGCCAGCTCCGGTACCATAGGCATATAAATACATATCCGGTCCCCCTTAACTACCCCGTTCTTCTTTAAGACATTGGCAAAACGGCACACCTGTTCATGAAGAATTTTATAGGTTAAGGTGATACTTGGCTTTTCGGGATCATTAGGTTCCCATATAATAGCGGGTTTATCCCCGTTTTCAGCCAGGTGCCTGTCCAGGCAATTCTCTGTGATATTCAGTTTTGCACCTTCAAACCATTTGATACTCGGTTCTGTGAAGTTCCAGGATAATACTTTGTCCCATTTCTTTCTCCAAAGGAAGTTGTCTGCGATGCCTGCCCAGAACTCTTCCGGATGTTCAATGCTGAATTTATAGGTTTCCTCGTACTCGGCCAAAGATGTGATTTGCATATTATAATTGGTTTGAAATGGTTATTTACACGAAACTCAAATATAAAGTATTTGGAAGATAAAAATCCTTTATTTTAATTTATTGGCTGTGCTTAATCATCGTTTGTCGCTTATTGTCGCATGATGCTGCCTATTGCCGCATCCTGTCGCATTGTCTTATTCTGGTGTTTGCTGAGCGGAGAACCGGTTAGTATTCAGATGTGGTTCCCTTTGGATCATACCAGGTTCAGGATCACTCCGCACCATCGTATGACCGTGTAATTTTAACTAGTTAAAAAGAGATGGACCGAACACGGAGGCAACTTTGTCACTACCCGGACTGACCCAAAGGAAAGTCCGGGTAAAAGCCCTTGCTGCACTGTGTCTTACCCTGAAATGGCTATATCCCTGGATGATTTGCAGAAATAACGTATCTTTACAGCAGAGTCCGCAAAATACAGGCAGGCAAAGCAGGATAATATTTTAAAAATAATCCTATGTAGTCTTGATGGTTACAATTATTTTTGTGATATTTGCACACTCTTAAAAAATTAAGCGAAGAACAATTAACAATATATATTAAAGGCATGTCTAGAGTTTGTGATTTAACCGGAAAAATGGCAATGAGTGGTTTTAATGTTTCTCACTCGAACGTTAAAACTAAACGTAAGTTTTATCCCAACTTACAACTTCAGAAATTTTATATTCCTGATGAAGACCGTTGGATAACACTGAAAGTTTCGACTTCAGCTATCAAAACCATCAATAAAATTGGTATTACTGAAGCGATCAACCGTTTCGTGAAAAAAGGATTTTTGTAAAAAACATTGTTGATGTGAATCAACTAAAATATTAAGAAAATGGCAAAAAAAGGTAACAGAGTACAAGTTATTCTAGAGTGTACAGAACATAAAACTAGCGGCATGCCTGGTATGTCTAGATATATCTCTACAAAAAACCGTAAAAACACTACAGAACGTTTAGAATTGAAAAAATTCAACCCTGTATTGAAAAAAGTAACTGTACACAAAGAAATTAAGTAATACATTTAGTATTTAACTAAATACAATCTATTTAGATCATGGCAAAAAAGGTAGTTGCAACCCTTAAAACGGGTAAAGGTAAAGAATATTCAAAAGTTGTTACGATGACTAAATCACCTAAAACCGGTGCTTATTCTTTCAAAGAAATAATCGTTCATAACGATCACGTTAAAGATGCTATTGCTGGAACTCAACAAGGCAAGTAATTTTAATATTTAATCATATTAAAGCCGTCCCTTCAAACTGGGAGGGCTTTTTTTGTTTTCATCTACATTTCTATGGGATTATTCGATTTCTTCAAGAAAAAGGAAACTGCGCCTGAAGCTCAGGAAGCATTAAACAAAGGTTTAGAGAAAACTAAAGAAGGATTTCTAAGCAAAATCACCAAGGCTGTCGCAGGAAAATCGACAGTAGATGATGATGTCTTAGATAATCTGGAGGAAGTCCTCGTTACTTCCGATGTTGGTGTAAGCACCACGCTGAAGATAATAGAACGGATCCAGGAAAGAGTGGCAAGGGACAAGTATTTGTCGACCTCTGAACTCAATCTTTTACTCCGGGATGAAATACAGCTGTTGCTGTCTGAAAATAACAGCAATGATTTCAGGAGCTTTGAATACGGCAACCACAAACCTTATGTAATTATGGTAGTGGGGGTAAACGGCGTAGGTAAAACCACTACCATCGGGAAACTGGCCCACAAGTTAAAAGCAGAAGGCCTGAATGTCGTGTTAGGCGCCGCCGATACATTCAGGGCCGCAGCGGTGGATCAGATCAAACTCTGGGCCGAACGCGTAGGCGTACGTATCGTTGCCCAGGCCATGGGCTCTGACCCTGCATCTGTAGCCTTCGATACCATACAGTCTGCGGTTGCAAACAACGAGGATGTGGTGATCATCGATACCGCCGGCCGTTTGCATAACAAGATCGGACTGATGAACGAGCTGGGCAAGAT
>Ga0160457_1000830_pt1 | contig 10874 bp, 7 predicted proteins | sample HID1972M_E6MG_FD_108242 | JGI IMG/M metagenome (GOLD analysis project Ga0160457, IMG submission 108242) | Enriched pill bug-associated microbial communities from UW Madison campus, WI, USA - HID1972M_E6 MG | ecosystem: Host-associated > Arthropoda: Insects > Digestive system > Unclassified ... | reverse complement strand
TCATGATAGCTTCATAACCGATAAAAAATAAATACATACTAATGAAAATTTCCAGTTTAGTTTTAACTACGCTCTCCTGCGTCTGGATCCTTGTACCAGGGTCTTCATTTGCACAGACGGCGGTGCGGGAGCAGCAGACACTCAGTAATGCCACGCTTCAGCAATGTATTGATTATGCTTTAAGCAATAAGCCTGGCGTACAGCAATCTGTGATTGATGAAGAGATAGGTGAAAGAGATATCAAATCGGCCCTTTCCGGCTGGCTGCCGCAAATCAATGGTACAGGGACAGCCAACCATAACTTTAAACAGCAGACCACGGTGCTGACCAATAATGGTGAAAGCTCTTACCTTACGTTTGGTGCCAAAAACACTTCCTCGTTTGTTTTACAGGCAGACCAGCAGTTCCTGAATGCAGGGCTGATCCAGGCTTCGAAAGCATCAAAGTATTACAGGCAACAGTATAAACAAAATACAGAAAATACGAAGATCAATACTGTAGTTGATGTCAGCAAAGCTTTTTATGATATCCTGACCAGTAAGGAGCAGTTGAATATTGTTAATGAGAATATAGCACGTTTAGAAAAGCAGTTTAAAGATGCAAGTGCACAGTATGAAGCCGGCCTGGTAGATAAAACAGATTTACAGCGGGCACAGATCAGTCTGAGCAATGCCAGGGCTGACCTGAAAAGAACGCAGGAGCTGCTTAAATATAAATATGCTTATCTGAAGGAACTTATGGGCTATAGCGCCGATAAGGAATTTGAATTATCTTTTACTGCGGGCGAGATGGAAAAAGATATCCTGGTAGATACCAGTCAGATGGTGAATTACCAGGACAGGGTGGAATACCGTATACTGGAAACGCAAAGACAATTGCAGCGTATCAATACCAGTTATAACAAATGGACTTACGTGCCTACTTTATCAGGTTTCTATAATTACGGGTTTAATTACCAGAACCAGCAACTGAGTGATTTGTACAGTCAGAATTTTCCGAGTTCAGTGGTAGGGCTGAAATTAACCGTTCCGATATTCCTGGGTGGAAAAAGGACACAGGAAATTAAAAAATCAGAATTGCAGGAAAGACGGATTGATCTGGATCTGGAGAATACTAAAAACCAGATCAATACACAGTACCAGTCAGCGATGGCAACATATAAAGCTAACCTGAACGATTTAAATACGTCTAAAGCCAACGTTGAAATTTCAAGACAAGTGTATAACACGATCAAACTTCAATATGATGAAGGCATTAAGACTTATCTGGACCTGATGACCTCAGAGACAGATCTTCGCACAGCCCAGATTAACTATCTGAACTCACTATACAACTTACTGTCATCAAAATTAGACGTAAGACAAGCATTAGGCACAATAACCGTAAACCAATAAAACAGACATGAACACAAATTACATAAAATCAGGCATCGCTATTATTAGCATTATCACACTGGCATCCTGCGGAGGTGGCGACCAATCAGCTCAGCAGCAGGGGCCGCCTCCGGCTACCCCGGTAACTACTTATACAGTTTCGGAAAAGCCGGTAACTACATCAGACACTTATCCGGGAATAGTGGTGGCTTTAAATGAGGTGGAACTTCGTGCTCAGGTCGGCGGATACATTACAGCAATTTATGTCAAAGATGGTCAGCGTGTAACCAAAGGCCAGAAATTGTATGAAATAGACCGTACAAAATATCTTGCCGCTTATAATTCTGCAAAGGCAAATGTAGCGGTGGCCAAAGCCAACCGCGATAAAGCTAAAAAGGATGCTGACCGTTATACCAAACTGGCAGAACAGGATGCGGTGGCTAAACAGCGCGTGGATTATGCATTAACCGATCTGGCGAATGCTGAATCTCAGGTTGCTGCAGCACAGGCGGCCCTTGCTTCTTCAGAGAATGATTATCAGCGTTCGGTAATCGTTTCGCCATTGACCGGAACTATCGGTATTTCCCAGGTTAAATTAGGTGCATTGACCTCTCCGGGAACAACGCTTTTAAATACGGTTTCAACCAATGATCCGATTGCTGTGGATATTGCTGTCGGACAAGCAGACATTCCCCGTTTTATTACACTTCAGAAAAATCCTTCAACGGTTAAAGACTCTGTTTTTACAGTTCAGCTGCCTGATAATACCATTTATAAACGCCAGGGCAGGATTGTAGCGATCGACCGCGCAGTTGATCCGGCTACAGGAACCATCAGGGTAAGGATCAGCTACCCTAATGAAGGCGGAAGATTGGTTGCCGGTATGAATATCAATTTACAGGTGCTGAACAAAACAGTGGGTAATCAGCTGGTTATTCCATATAAAGCGGTAACAGAACAGTTAGGTGAGTTTAACGTCTTTGTGGTTGGCGACAGCAGCAAAGCTGAGCCCAGGTTAATCAAAGTTGGAAGAACGGTTAACGAAGGTATCATAGTGAACAGCGGATTAAAGAAAGGGGAAGTCATTGTTGTAGATGGCGTTCAGAACGTAAGGCCTGGTGCAGTTGTACAGGCAGGACCCGCAGCGGATGCAGGTCAGCAGCCTGGTAATACACCAGCAACGAAATAATTTTAGTATTAGAATTCCAATAATATGATATCAGAAGTATTTATAAGAAGGCCGGTCACGGCGATCGTCATCTCCATATTAATCGTATTGGTTGGCGCAATTGTGATCACCACATTGCCTATCAGTCAATACCCGAGTATAGCCCCGCCTACAGTTACAGTGAATGGTACCTATACAGGTGCCGATGCAGAAACTGTAGAGCAGACAGTAACCACACAAGTAGAAAGCCAGATTAACGGTACCCCGGGTATGAAATACCTGCAGTCAAACAGCACATCCGACGGGCGTTCTTCGATCACGGTTACTTTTGATGTAGGTACAGATATTGATATTGCTACTCTGGATGTGCAGAACCGGGTAGGTATTGCTGAGCCGGGATTACCGGAAGCAGTGAGGCGTTTAGGTATCACGACCAGGAAAGCGAATAACGATATTCTTATGGTATTGGGTTTATACTCGCCCAATGGCACTTATGATCAGAAATTCATTTCCAACTATGTGAACCTTTATGTTAAAGATGCATTATTACGTATAAAAGGAGTAGGGGATGTCCAGGCATTCGGTCAGCCTTTCAGTATGAGGATATGGCTCGATGCAGGTAAACTGGCCAGGCTGGGTTTAACCCCCGCTGACGTTTCTGCGGCTATTACCGAGCAGAATTCACGTATTCCCGGCGGTAGTGTAGGGGGAAGGCCCCAGCAGAATTCACAGACATTCGAGTTTTCTGTAGTTATGGACGGCGATTTAAACACAGAAGAGCAGTTAAGGAACATCGTTGTCAAAACCAATCAGGATGGGTCACCCGTTTATCTGAAAGATGTGGCCAGGATAGAACTGGGCGAATTTAGCTATGCCATCAACTCCAGGATTAACGGTAAGGTCGCCTCCCTTATGGCGATCAACCAGACTCCGGGAGGAAATGCGGTGGAAACTGCCGACGGCATTGAAAAAGCGCTGATTGATTTAAAAAAGAATTTCCCGAAAGACCTGGACTATAAGGTAGGTTATGAGACGGTTTCCATTGTAAAGGTATCCATCAATGAGGTAATCCATACCCTGGTTGAAGCGCTTATACTGGTAACCATCGTGGTGTTTTTCTTCCTGCAAAGCTGGAGGGCCACCCTGATCCCTGTACTGGCTATCCCGGTATCTATTGTGGGTACTTTTATCCTGTTTAATGTCCTGGGCTTTTCAATCAACGTATTGACCATGTTTGGTTTTGTACTGGCCATTGGTATTGTGGTGGATGATGCGATTGTGGTGGTAGAGGCGGTCCAGCATTATATGGACCATGAAGGACTCAGTGCTCCTGATGCTACCCGCAAAGCGATGAAAGACATTACTGCACCTGTTATTGCCATTGCACTGATCCTGGCCGCCGTGTTTATCCCGGTAGGTTTTATACCAGGAATGGTTGGGCAGTTGTATCAGCAGTTTGCGATTACTATTGCCGTATCGGTATTGCTCTCTGCGTTTGTTGCGCTTTCCCTTACCCCTGCATTGTGTTCGCTGTTGTTAAAACCAATGAACCTGGGCAAGGATTCAAGAGGGCTGAACAAATTTTTCTATAGGTTTAATACCTGGTTTGCCAGAGTAACCACTAACTATTCCAATGGAGTAAGGTGGGCTTTGAAAAAGGCGCCGCTCGTGATGATCATCCTGGCTTGTATTTATGTGGGTACAGTAGGCCTGTTTGTTAAAAAGCCTTCAGGATTTATTCCAAATGAGGATGCGGGTATCTTCCTGATGGGGGTTACGCTGCCTGAAGGTGCTGCCTCAGTGCGGACGGATGCCTACGTTAAAAAACTCACAGACAGGATCCGTAAGGAGAATCCGGAGGTATTGAACATTACGTCTATCAGCGGTATCAATATCCTGAACAGATCGTTCAAATCCAATGCGGCTACTTTTTTCGTACAGCTGAAAAACTGGGACGACAGGGAGAATGATGTGGCTACGGTTCTTGCCAATGTATCTAAATCAGCTGCAGGCGATAAAGAGGGAAGTGTGCTCACTGTAACGCCGCCGCCAATTCCGGGACTGGGTATCAGCGGTGGTTTTACCATGCAGATCCAGGAACAGCAGACGGGTGATATCAAGAAATTTGAGGGTGTGGTGAATAAATTCCTTGCTGCGGCAAACCAACGTCCTGAAATTGGCATGGCTTACACTTTATTTAATGCCAGGACACCTAATTACGAGCTGCATGTAGACCGCGATAAGGCGAAAAAAATGGGTGTGTCTATTGGTGCTGTTTACAGTACTATTTCGACGTACCTGGGAAGTAGCTATATCAATGACTTTACCAAATACGGACGTAGTTTCCGGGTGGTATCACAGGCCGATACGAATTTCAGAAGCAGTATTGAAAAGCTTAATCAGCTTTATGTTAAAAATAATGCTGGGGCACCTGTTCCGCTGGGGTCAATGATATCTTATAAAATTGCTGAAAATGCTTCCATCATTAACCACTATAACCTGTTCAGGTCTATTGAAATAGGTGGTTCTGCCAGACCCGGACGCAGTTCCGGTGAAGCCTTGCAGGCTTTGCGTGAGGTAGCCGCACAGACTTTACCTGATGGTTATGTGTATAATTTCTCGGGATTAAGTTTAGAAGAAACAGAAGCGGGTAATAGTACTACCCTGATTTTTGGATTGATCATTGTCTTCGTATTCCTGCTGCTTGCGGCCTTGTATGAAAGCTGGTCTGTTCCATTCTCTATCCTTCTTGCGGTGCCGCTGGGATTGTTCGGGGCTATTTTTGCACTGACTTTCCTGCCAAAACTGGACAATAATATTTATGCACAGGTAGGTTTGATTACGCTGATTGGTTTATCGGCCAAGAATGCGATCCTGATCGTGGAATTTGCCAAGGAAAGGTTAGACTGGGGAATGGGATTGATCCCTTCTACTATTGAAGCGGTCAAACTGAGGCTGAGACCAATCGTGATGACCTCCCTTGCCTTTATTCTGGGGGTTATTCCTTTGATCATCTCTCATGGCGCAGGTGCGGTTTCCCGTCAGACGATCGGCTGGACAGTGGCCGGAGGTATGATTACAGCTACACTCTTCGCGATATTTATTGTTCCCGTACTTTTTGTACTGATTTCCCGGTTAGCCTATGGCAAGAAAAAACTGGCAGAATTAGAGGCGAACTATAAACCTGAAGAGCACGCGGATGTTTTACACGCAGATTAATTGATTTATGGCCTGTGAATTTAATGCAGGTCTGTAAGACATAAAAAAACAGCATTCTTTTCAGAATGCTGTTTTTTTATGTCTTATAATAGCGGATTTATTCGTAATTGAATGTGCCCTTTTCGCTGATAATGGTTACTTCTTTTTTTGCTGAAGATGCAACATGTCCGATGATGCGTGCATCGATATTAAAACTTCTGGAAATGGCGATGATATCTTCCGCAATTTCATGGGGCACATATAGCTCCATTCTGTGGCCCATATTAAATACTTTATACATTTCCTTCCATGCAGTTCCCGATTGCTCCTGTATCAGCTCAAACAGCGGCGGAACAGGAAACAGGTTGTCTTTAATCACGTGGATATGGTCGTTGATAAAATGAAGGACTTTTGTTTGCGCACCACCGCTGCAATGGACCAGTCCGTGGATATGTGGCTTATGTTTTTCCAATACCTTTTTAATAACAGGTGCATAAGTACGGGTAGGGGACAGCACGAGTTTTCCTATAGTGGTTTCTGTATGCTCATCGATATTTATTTTGTCGGTCAGCTTTTTGCCTCCCGAAAAAACGAGATCATAGGGTACCGCGGGGTCAAAGCTTTCCGGATAGCTGACAGCGACCGATTTATCGAACACATCATGACGGGCAGAAGTTAATCCGTTAGAACCCATTCCACCATTGTATTCCTGTTCATAAGTTGCTTTACCGGATGAAGATAAGCCAACTATAACATCCCCTGGCCGTATATTGTGGTTACTGATAACCTCTTCACGTTTGATACGGCAGGTAACGGTAGAGTCTACAATGATGGTACGTACAAGATCTCCCACATCAGCCGTTTCCCCGCCTGTTGAATAAATGGAAATACCCATTTCGCGCAGTTCAGCGAGTATTTCTTCGGTACCATTGATAATCGCTGCAATAACTTCGCCGGGTATTAAATTTTTGTTCCTTCCGATGGTGGAAGACAATAAGATATGATCGGTTGCGCCTACGCAGATCAGATCGTCAAGGTTCATGATGACTGCGTCCTGTGCAATGCCCTTCCATACAGACAGGTCGCCGGTTTCTTTCCAGTATACATAGGCCAGAGATGATTTTGTGCCCGCACCATCGGCATGCATGATATTACAGAAAGTTTCATCATTTCCTAAAATATCAGGAATGATTTTACAGAATGCCTGTGGGAAAATTCCTTTATCTATATTCTTGATGGCCTGGTGCACATCTTCTTTCGAGGCAGAAACGCCGCGCTGGTTGTACCTGTTATCACTCATGGCTGCAAAGATAGGGAAATGCAGGGATGTAGACGATTCAAACAAAAAAAACCTCTGCTTTTCAGGGCAGAGGTTATATGATTTAAAGAAGGGGTTCTTCTTATTTCAGGAATAACAATTCCCTGAATTTTGGTAAAGGCCAGACACTGTCATCAACAATCTGTTCCAGCTTATCAGCACTGTAACGGATGGTATCAAAGTGTGATTTTACTTTCTGATCGTAAGCTATGGCTTTTTCCCTTGAATCTTCAATACCATTAGCTGTTTTACGTGCTTCCAGCATTTCATCAATAGAATTTTTTACGATAGCTAAATGCTCAGATAATTTATTGATGATAGCCAATGGGGTTTCCAGGGTTTCTTTAGATAAACCAACTTCTTTGAGGCTTTTTGCATTTTCCAGCAATGTATTCTGATAAGAAATAGCCGCAGGAATAATGATGGTATTGGCTACTTCGCCCATTACCCTTGCCTCGATCTGAAGTTTTTTGTAATAGCTTTCTAACAGGATTTCATGGCGTGCATGAATTTCACGTTTAGAGAAGATATTGCCTTTTTCAAATAACTCAGTCGATTTTTCTGAAATATAGGCGTCAAGCGCTAAAGGAGTAGTTTTGACGTTGGCCAAACCACGTCTTGCGGCTTCATCTTCCCATTCCTGGCTGTAACCGTTTCCTTCAAAACGGATATCTTTAGATTCTTTAATGTATTTTTTGATAATGGTCAGCAGGGCGATATCTTTTTTCTCCCCTTTTTTGATCAGTTTATCAACTTCAACTTTAAATTTAACCAGCTGGTCCGCCACGATTGCATTTAATACAGTCATTGGCGCTGAAGAGTTTGCAGAAGAACCTACGGCACGTAATTCAAATTTATTACCTGTGAAGGCAAATGGAGAGGTACGGTTACGGTCTGTATTGTCCAGCAGGATTTGCGGGATTTTAGGGATACCTAGCCACAAAGCGTTGTCTTCTTTGATTTTTTTGCTGATACGGGAGTGCTCTATTTCGTCTAGCACCTCGTTTAACTGCTGGCCAAGGAAGATAGAGATGATTGCAGGAGGGGCTTCGTTTGCACCTAAACGGTGATCGTTGCTTACTGATGCAATACTTGCCCTTAATAAATCTGCATGTTCGTGTACAGCTTTGATTGTATTGACAAAGGAAGCCAGGAACATCAGGTTATTTTTAGGCGTTTTTCCCGGTGCCAGTAAATTTTTACCTGTATCAGTTATGATGGACCAGTTATTGTGTTTACCTGATCCGTTGATGCCGGCATAAGGCTTCTCGTGTAATAACACTTTGAAGTTATGTCTGCGGGCAACTTTTTCCATGATGTCCATCAGCAATTGATTGTGGTCAATGGCGAGGTTGATTTCTTCATATATAGGCGCACACTCAAATTGTAAGGGTGCAACCTCGTTGTGGCGGGTTTTTAAAGGAATACCTAATTTTAAGGCTTCGTTTTCAAAATCTACCATGAAAGTGTATACGCGTTCAGGAATAGATCCGAAATAATGATCTTCCAGTTGCTGTCCTTTAGCAGACATGTGACCGAATAATGTGCGGCCTGTTAAAGCCAGATCCGGACGCGCGTTGTATAAGGCAATGTCTACAAGAAAATATTCCTGCTCAATACCTAAAGAAGCAGTTACTTTTGTAATCCCTTTATCAAAATACTGACAAACATCTACTGCAGCTTTATCCAGTGCATTTAATGCTTTTAATAATGGTGCTTTATAGTCTAGGGCCTCGCCTGTGTAAGCTACAAATACTGTAGGGATACATAATGTTTTACCTGCTTTGCTTTCCATAATAAATGCTGGAGAGGATGGGTCCCATGCGGTATATCCCCTGGCTTCAAATGTATTTCTTATACCTCCGTTTGGAAAACTGGAAGCATCAGGCTCTTGTTGAACTAATGCACTGCCTGCGAATTTTTCAATTGCACCGTCGCCACTTGGCTCAAAAAAAGAATCATGTTTTTCAGCTGTAGAACCGGTTAGTGGCTGAAACCAGTGTGTATAATGGGTTGCACCTTTTGACATAGCCCAGTGTTTCATGGCTGTGGCAATCTGGTTAGCGTCGTCCTGGTTGATTAATTCACCTTGTTCTATAGCAGAGGCTAATTTTTCATACACTTCCTTTGATAAGAAATCTTTCATTTTCTTCTTATCAAATACATTCGAACCAAAAAACTCAGAAATCTTAGCTGATGGTGCCTTAACTTCTGGTGAAACTCTGGTTTGTGCTTCTTTTAATGCATTTGTTCTTAAGCTTTTCATTCGTTTCTTTAAATTTCACCAAAAATAGAATATTTATAATTAAATACTGGACTATTGTTTGTAAAAAATCAATTGTCTATAAGTTTTTTTATATTTTTTTGTTTTATCTGGCAGGAAATATATAAAACTTACTTTGGAATGTATTGCTGAAAAGTATTAATTAAGGGGTTATCTTTGTAACATGTTTAACAGAATTCACCATATCGCCATAATTTGTTCTGATTATGAAATCAGCAAAAATTTCTATGTGAATATACTTGGGCTGGAAATTGTAGGGGAGGTTTACAGGGAAGCACGTAAATCCTATAAACTTGACTTGTCTGTTAATGGGCTATACCAGATTGAATTGTTCTCTTTTGAGCATCCTCCTGAAAGGCCTTCCCGGCCTGAAGCTGCAGGTCTGAGGCATCTGGCTTTTGAAGTGGATGATGTGGCAGTGGCTGCGGCCCGGCTGAATACCAAAGGAGTGACTACAGAAGCCATCAGGACAGATGAACACACGGGTAAAAAATTTACGTTTTTTACGGATCCGGATGGTTTGCCCCTGGAACTTTATGAGCGCTAAGCTATGGGCAATATTTTTAGATTCAAAAGGTTTGAGGTAGACCAGGCGGGTTGTGCAATGAGAATCAATACCGATGGCGTTCTTTTGGGCGCCATGGCTGATTTTGACCAGCCTTTAAAGATTTTAGATATTGGTACAGGTACGGGGGTAATTGCGCTGATGCTGGCACAAAGGTTTGCCTCTGCAGCAATTGATGCTGTTGAAATAGATGGATCAGCTGCATCTGCAGCAAGTATAAATAGTCTGAATGCGCCCTTTTCTGACAGGATGAAGATATATCATACCGCCATTGAGGATTATCAAACACTATCCAGGTATGATTTGATTGTTTCCAATCCGCCGTTTTTTGTCAATGATCTGAAAAACAAGGAAAAAAGAAAGGAAATTGCCAGGCATACACATGCGGACTTCTTTGAGCTGCTGCTGTGTAAGGCCGCTGCGCTGATGAGCAGCAGGGGCGTGTTCTGGCTTGTTTTGCCTGTTAAACAGGCGGAAAAAGTAATCAGATATGCAGTACTCAGGCAGCTTTTCCCTGTTAAAATAATCCATATTTATTCAGACAAAACCAAAGTGGCTTTCAGGCAGATTGTCTGCCTGGGTTTTATGCCGCAAATGCCGGTTATTCATGAACATTTTTATATTTACGAAACTGAAGGTGTTTACACCAGTGAATACAGGTATTTACTGAAGGATTATTTCCTGGCATTTTAATTAAATCAAATTCAATATGAAGCGGATAGGCTTGATTTCGGATACGCACGGCTTTTTAGATGATGCAGTTTTTAAACATTTCGATGCATGTGATGAAATCTGGCATGCGGGGGATTTTGGACCTGACGTGGCGGAACAACTGGCCGCATTTAAACCTTTAAAAGGTGTCTATGGTAATATTGATGGTACGGATGTCCGGGCAGTATTCCCTGAACACCTGCGTTTTAAATGTGAAGAAGTAGATGTATGGATGACGCATATCGGTGGTTATCCGG
>Ga0160457_1000829_pt1 | contig 10882 bp, 13 predicted proteins | sample HID1972M_E6MG_FD_108242 | JGI IMG/M metagenome (GOLD analysis project Ga0160457, IMG submission 108242) | Enriched pill bug-associated microbial communities from UW Madison campus, WI, USA - HID1972M_E6 MG | ecosystem: Host-associated > Arthropoda: Insects > Digestive system > Unclassified ... | reverse complement strand
CTGAACTCGCGGGCACCGCCTTCGGCAAACAGCAGCAGTACCGGGTTGCTTTGGGCCAGGGTAACGGCCTTGTTCACATCGGTGACAATGTCCGCGCTGATCTCGGCAATGTCCTGGATGGCCAGCAGGGAGCGGACGGCGGCGGACACTTCGCTCAGGCCCCGGTAAATCTGCTGCTGCAAATCGTTTACGATGACCAGTTGCCCGGTAACGGCCAGTTGTCCGCGCTGGATCAGGGTCAGGTTGTCATTGGTCTTATTCAGCTGCCCGTTGATAACCCCGGAATGAACGGCCATCGCACCGGCTGTGGTCGGGTCTACATAAATCTGGGCAAAAGCCGTACGGCATCCCAGGCATAACCCTGCTATTAAGAGTAGTCGTTTCATACAAAATCAGGTTTAAAATATTCGGTGGAACCGGCGGCGGGCAGTCCTTCACTGTTGATCTTGCGCACAAAGACGTCCAGGGGCAGGCCGCTTTTTTCCATATCGGAAACAAAGGCTTCCAGGCCCTTTTGATACGTTCCGTAAGTTTTCGTGTAGGTTTCGACAGCCGCTTTTTCCGGTTTTTCCGTGGTATAGGTGAGGTACTGGAAAATGGAATTTTCAACGCCGTAGACCTCCCCGACAGCACCGCGGCGGATATAGACTTCCTTAAACCGCCCGCGCCCCTCCTTGTTATCCAGCTTGTTGATGGTAAATATTTTTTTTTGCTCGGTCTCGGTGATGGACAGCAGTTTGGCTATTTCTTTATAGTTCTCCTTGAACTTGCTCTGGTCAAGCAGGAAAATAGTATCCGAATTGCTCAGGATGCTGTCTTTTACTACGGCATTACCAATGATGTCGGCCAGCTCCTGGGTCACTACAATGGCCTCGCCCCAGAATTTCCGGACGGTTTTATAAAGGTACAGAATGTACCCTGCCATCAGCGGGGATGCGATCGCCTTCCATGCTTCCTCTATAATCAGGGCTTTGCGCTGGCTTGTGCGGTGGCGCATTTTCTGGATGAAAACGTCCATTATTATCAGCGTGACGATGGGAAACAAAATTTTATTCTCCTTGACATTGTCAATTTCGTAGACGATAAAGCGCTCGGAAAACAGGGACTGATCGGCCGGTTCGTTCAGGATGCTGTCAAACTCACCTCCCCGGTAGAATTTTTTCAGTACATACCGGAACTCGTCCAGGTCAAAGGGTATCTGTTCCTCATTTTTGATCTGCGGGATTTTCTTTAGGGCAAACTCATAAAAAGAGTTGAAATCCAGCTGGGGTATAAGTTCCTGGCCGGGCTCCGCGGCAAAATACTGGCTGTAATAGGCGGAGATCACGTTGGCGATCACGTCCCGTTCCACGGTGCTTACCGTTCCTTCCGCGCCTTTCCATAACAGGCTGACCAGGGTACATAAAAAGTCCTTTTTCTCAATGTTGTATTCGCTCTCAGCAATAGCGAACGGGTTCATGGTGATCGGTTTACTATCCGACCAGGTAATGTATTTTCCCTGGTAATAGGCGCACAGGCCGGAATAGGAATGCCCGGTATCCACGATCACCACGTCCATATTATAAAGCATATACTGCTCGACCAGAGAATTTATCAGGAAAGATTTTCCAGCACCTGACGGCCCTAAACAAAAGCGGTTCCGCGCGTTGATGCGGCCTGTGCGCATCGGCAGATCGGACAGGTCAATCGCTACCGGCACCCCCTGCCTGTCGGTAAAGCGAACCAAAAAATCAGAGGGTTCATCCTTTAGCAGGGATTCCTTAAAAAAGAAGCAGAGCGCGGCATCGGCGGTGGTCAGGAACCAGTCGTATTTTTTCAGTTCCACACCATTGCCCGGCAGGGCGCAGCGGAACAGTTCCAGCTGGTTGTAAGCGTTACGTGAGGGAATAATACCCTGCTGAAAAAGTGCGGCCTCTATGTAATTGACCGCCTTCCTGATGTGCTCATTTTCCGCGCAGACAACCATCGAGTAATGGGCATTGACCAGCATCTGGTTTTCCCTGGCCACATCGACCAGCAGCATATCGATGTCCTCGACGCAAATGAGGTTAGCCGGATCGGGCACTCCCGAATGGCGTTTGCGTTTCAGTTCCAGTTTATTGAGCGTCAGCTGCTGGGCCGGTATTTCCAGGAGCTGATTATAGATAATGACGCGGTACCCGGGAACCTCGTGCAGAAAGGAAAGGTTATCAACGGGGAAGTCCCGCATCCCCTTGTTGTCCTGTTTTTCAATATAGGGGCCGACCTTTTCCGGCAAGTCTACGCTGTCGGTGTTGACCAGGCTGATGCTGCGGATGGCCAGGCTGCCCAAATTCAGCTGCTCGTCCCCGCAGCGCATATTATTGAGCGCGGTATGGGCCGAGGTAAATTCCATGCTGAGCACCTTGCTCACGTAGCGGTTGATCTCTGCCTCGTTCAAAAAGCGCGGATTGAGCCCGGCGCTGGCCAGCAGGTCGGAAAGTTTGGCCATGTTCTGGAAGAAATCGGCCAGCACCTTTTTATCGAACGTGTAAAAGGCACTGCGTTTGACCTGGCGGGTAATGACCAGGTAGGTTCTGATGTCGGTGTATTCGCGCCCCTCAAAATGCGCATGGTATTTCTGCTGTAAAAATTCGCCGGCAGGTACGGCCTTGTATTGCCTGCGGATAAAAACGTCCTGCTTTTGGATGATGTGCCCTTCGCCCAGTATCTTGATGATGTTCAGCAGCAGGCTTTGGTAGGCGGTATAGGCGTCCGGGTCGGCGCCGTATTGCAGCACCGGGTTATCGATGTGCAGGATCATGGAGAAATCGCCTTTCTCGCCGTACAATATATACAGGCCGTTATAGGTGTCGATACCTGCATAGGGCATTTTAAATGCTGTCTTTCTTTCTCGCTGCATGGTTGATCTTTAAATGGACTGGATGGATAATGATCCCGGTGTGGCGGGATTTGGCGTGCAGGCCGTCCTTCTGTCGGAAAAAGGTATAGCCCAGCCCCGCGCAGATCAGGGCAATGGTGAGGAAACCGCCGAGGTACATGCTGGTGAGCGTCCCGATCAGGCCGCCCAGGATCAGGCCGCCCGCCAGGGAGCCGATGCCCCAGTAGATGAATTTCCCCTTGAACCCGCGGTAAATAAGGGGCTTTTGAAGCCCCTTATAGATTGCATACTTAGCGGTCATTATACGCCGAAAAAAGCCTTGATGACCACCGAAACCAGTACCAGGAACAGGCAGGAACCGCCCCACGACATCAATTCTTTATTGATGTCCTGATCTCCCGCGTTCCATTTGATGTACACGCGGACACCGCCGATAAGGCCGACCACGGCGCCGATGGCCAGGATCAGTGTAGATACGGGGTCTACATAACTGGTCAGTGAGGAAGTGGCGGCATTGATGCCGGTTGAACCGCCGCCCTGGGCAAATGAAGATTGTGCTGCGAGCATGGAAAGCGCAGCGATAGCAAACCGTTTTTTGGTTTTTACTGTCATGGATTAAGAAATTAAAAAGTGAATAAAAAATTGAAATGGCTGTTTAATGCACCCCGAACAGGGCTTTGAGCGCCGCCCCGATGACCGAAAGGAACAGGCAGGAAAAGAACCAGCCCATGACCTGGGCGTCGATATGATGTTTGCCGGATTGCCAGTTGGCATATACCCGCAGGCCGCCCAGGATACCGCTGATAGCACCGAGCACGAGCACCATGTCCGAAAGGCTGAAATACCAGCGGTGCATTTCACCGCTGGCCTCGTAAAATTCACCGATGCCCGGCGGTGCCTGGGCCATGCCAAAAAACGGCAAGGCAAAAAAAAAGACAACCGGGGTTGTCTTTAAAAGTGGATACCTGAATTTCATCGGTGCTTAATAAGGGATGGCTTTGGTGTATTCGATCAGGTCGTCCTGAACCAGTGTCAGCAGCTGCCTGATGCTTACCCCGCCGGTGGTTTGCAACGGGCCTGAAGAAATGGCCTGCCGGCTTTTGGGTTCTGCATCCTGGGTTTGTTGGTCGCTGACCGGCGGCGGATCAGTACCGACTTCTTGCGGCTGGTGTTCTTCGGAAAAGACCAGTTCATCCTGTTCGCCATCGGCAGATGGCTGCGCCCGTGACCTTAGCAGGTCAAAAACGATGTTGAGCAGGTAATACAGGGCATAAACAGCGGCAAGGCTGAGCAGAAATTGTGTCCAGTTCATAATTCGATGGTTTTGATGTTTTCTTTGATGTATTGAATAAGTTCAGGATGCCGGGCGAGAAAGTCTTGCAGGCTGTAGGCGATCAGCTTGTTCATATCAATGGCTTTGGCGATTTTCAGCTGCTTCAACAGGAATACCGTACGGTCGTCCAGGCGGATCAGCAGTTTCTCCCTGCCGGTCAGGTCAAAGGCCAGGATACTTTCCAACAGGCTTTCCAGTGTGGCGTCCGCAGGTTTCTTGCTTGGTTTTGACCGGTTGTTTTTTTTGACCGGCAGTGTTTCGGCCGGATTGCCTTTTTCCGCACCGCCGTCTTTTTTAATGGTTTCCCTTAGTTCGTCGGCCAGTGATTTGATCTGGTTCATGTTTGTTCCTCCCATTCCAGGTACTGGCTGTAAATCAGGTCGAGCAGCGGCAGCACGACGGGGTAAAGGATCAGCGGTGTCTGGAACGTGCTGATCCGCTGGAAATCCACCCGGTCGGCAAGGCCGGGGGCGATCACCCCGAAACGCTGCATCACCTTTTCTATTTCGGTTTTGGTCTCGTACTTGACGGTGTTCTTGATGCGGTTGGGAATAAAGATGAACGGCGCCTTATCGTTGATCTTCCGCAGCACCATTGCAAACAGCAGTGTCGAGTCCACGGAAAATTCATCATAGGCGAACGGGCATAGCACGAGTTCGGCGGCTGCGAACAGTGGCAGCAGGCCGTCATCGTCCATCTTTCCCGGAAGATCGATCAGGATGATCTCGCCGGAGCGGCTGCTGAGCGCACTGTGCAGGGACGGGAAATGTTTCAGGTCGGCCGGCACCACTTCGTAAAGCGGCTGGTTTTCCAGGATCTTCGCCTTTTCGGCTTTTGAGGCCAGCGATTGCTGGTAGTCCATATCCAGGACGGTGACCTTTCGTTTTTTGACCTGGGTCAGGTAGTTGGCAAAAAGCAGGGTAAGCGTGCTTTTTCCGGCGCCGCCTTTCTGGTTTCCGATGAGTATAACCATAATAGTTGATTTTTTAAGTTTATCGTGTGTTGGTCCTGGCTTTGCGCTTGCGCTGCCGGTTGCGGCCAAGTATGGCCTCATCGTCGATGTCGTCGGCAATATCCAGATTGATCTCCGGCATCCAGCCCGCAGCTACAGTTTCTTCGCTGTATCCCGAAACTTCGGTCCACTGATCCCTTCCTGCTGGAAAACTGTGGTCGTCCTGCTGATCGGCTTCACTTTGTGTGGTTGGGTTGATCGTTCCGGTTGGTTCAGCGATTTCGGGAACAGGCCGCTCAGGTTCCGTGAGGCGGCTTTCCGCTGGCCTGATAAATTCTGCAATCGACATTAGTTCCTTGCCTTTATAAACGGTCTTTTTTGTATGATCGATCAGAGTGTAACCGTATGGCGGCTTTCCCGGCTGCCCGTGAAAAAGTACCTGAACGCCGATCAGTTTGGCAAGTACGTCTGCGAGTTCGGAAGTATAGCCTGTAGGTTTGCCGGCTTTGCCTTTGGGCTGTGGCGCCGATACAGGAATGGCGGCTGGGTCATTGCATAAACGGTAACGTTCGGTAATGGCCCGGAGCTGCGCCAACCGGTTGATGTTCTTCTGATAAAGACCGATCCGGGCATCTACTTTGGCGGTTTCGATTTCTCCCTGCTGTTTGCCGTATTTAAAAAGCTGGTAACGGTCCCCGTCAAGTTTTAGAGTGTAACCCTGGCATTCCAGTAGCATCATAAACTGGGCGCGGGTTGAAAAATTATAGCTGAGGGCTTTATCCAGGTCGATGAGGACCTGCTCTTTTTCATTTACACTCATGACCCGGTTCAACACCTGATAGGCACGTATCTTCTCGTAGCTGTCATTGATCTTCTTACCGTTTTCGTTTATGCGGGTAGACACAATATGAATGTGGTTATTGCCGGTATCTTTATGAAAAACTAACAGGTAAGGCTGCTCACCGTAGCCCATGCCTTTGAGCCATTCGGTAGCTACTTCGGTAAGCTGTTCTTTGCTGTGCGATCTTCCTTTACAGGAAATCACGGCATGTAGCTGCGGATACTTGATACGGGAGCTTGTTTTTGAGTGTGCTTCCAGGTAATTGATATAGTCTTGCGGTTTCAGGTGTTCCAGCGCTTGCAGGGCGCCGAAATTTTCCACCTTCATCAGCTCGCCCTTGTCCTTATCTATTTTGTTACTATTATAGCTTACGCCTTCAAACGTTTTAGACGGCAGCAGGATCTTGACTATCATAATTAACCTTTCATTAGCCGGATGATCTGCCGGATGACCTTTTCCAGTTCCTGCTGATTGGTAATATATTCGCCCAGCAGGCTGTTAAATTCTGTAGCTACGCTTTGGCTTAGTAATCCCTGTTTATGAAGTATGTTGGCATGCCTGGCCAGCTGGTTGATATTGTTACCGGAGCGGCCGATCTCGGCCCCGGTAGCATCCAGTTTTTTCATCAGCTCTTTGGCGTTCACGAGCATGTTAGCAGCATTTTTCAGTACCCGGATACGCACAATATCGGAGCGGCTGATACCCAGGGATTTTTCCAGTTCCAGGAATTGCTTCAATTCCGGCTCACTCAACCTTAACTCAAAGCGGCGTATTTTCGGCGCGGAAAGCCTGTCTTTGGACGGATGGCTGTTTGCCATAAGCGGTGAATTTAAAGCTGTTGGTTAACGGACTGGATGGCACGGAAGATTTCCAGGGCGACCTGTGGAACGATGGCATTGCCGTAAGCCTTTACGCTTTCCCCGCGCCAGGCAGAAAAGGCAATTCCGTCCAGTTCGGCGGGAAGCCCATCATTTCCGCCACAAAACGGGGGTTCAGCTGGCCATATTTGCCAGCCGGGAATTTGGTTCTGCCAGTCTGTTCCGCGCCCGGCAATATGCGGATCAGGCGGTCCAATATCGACGCTGGCGTATTTTCCGGTGCTGGTTTGGATGTTATGGATTGGGCCTGAAGTGTGTAGTAGATCAGAAAATCCGTCAAAGAGACCTGTCCCCCCGTTCCCTTCTCGTTCTTCCGGTCGGCTAGTTCCCGGCCTTCCTGGACCTGCGCTACCGTTGTCCCGGTATTGCTGATCTCTGTCGCGGTTGGCGTGGGCAACAAACCAGACCCGGTCCCTTTGGTGCGGGGCGTTAAGGGCAGCAGCCGGAATACACAGAACGACTGGCGTGCCGTCTTTAAGCTGTGGTAATACATATCCTGCTGCACTGATCTCTGAAATGATGCTTCCGATAACCCGTCGCTGGAGTCGGACAATGGTGCTGTCCGCTTCCTGATCACCGTCCTGACAAAAAAGCTCAACCGCTTTAATTTCCATTTCAGATAAACTGTCTGGTTCGAGAATGCTGAACAGGCCAGCAACGTTTTCAAGAACGATCCACTGGGGTCTTGCTTCTGTAATAATTCGGCAAGCCTCCGGGAAGATGTAGCGGTCATCCGCTTTGCCCTTTCGCTTTCCGGCCTGGCTGAAAGGCTGGCAGGGAAATCCCCCGCTGATGATGTCAACGCGTCCTCTAAACTGAGCTGCGCTGAATTGAAAGATGTCGTCATAATGATGGGTGTTTGGCCAGTAATGTTGTAGTATGGTTTGACAAAAGGATTCCGCTCGCAGGAGAAAACATTCGGCCATCCCATCAGGTAGCGGCGATGTCAAAACCGCCGATACCGCTAAATAGGCTGCCATGTCTAAGCATAGGCGGCGCTTTTAGATAAACTAAGGATTGGAAAAAATGGGCATGGGAAAGCCCTGGCGAGTTTTCCCGTCAAAGGATTGCTGAATAGCATACGTTAAAATTTAAGGGTTTACAATTGGAACAGGGCGGTTGCCCTATGGCGGTGGCATGACCCCTTTACCGGAAAAAAAGGGAGTTGCGACCTTTTTTCTCCCTCAGTCTTGCCTTTCCCCAGCGGGGTTAGGCAAGGCGAGGCAAGTTCGTTTTTGTCGGTCAGCCCAGCCGTAGGCGGGCTGTACGGACAAAAACACAACTTGCAGCTAACAAAACAAAGAAAGCCCTGCAATCTGCATGGATGTTAAACGAAACCTTCCTCTCCATCTAATCATTCCTAAAACCGCTTTTTTTACTAGATGACTAATCCTTGTATATGCGAATAAACAGATATGCTGATAAACAGATAGACCACTATGGAACAATTCGTATAGATGAATATGGAAATAGGCAGATATACCCTAAGCGGCTATCGGGTTATCTATTGTATCAGCTATCTGTATTTCTAAATAAGCGTATATCTATATAGCGGAATAGTCGGATATCTATGTGTCCTGATATTTACATAGCTATCTATCGCTGTGGGCTGATATTTTTATTTGCCAGAAGCCGGGCAAATTCAACTTGCAGTTTTTCATTATAGTCGTTATAGCCCTTATAAATATGCGACTGATCGATGGCAGTCGGAATAGCGGACTGAAACAACCTGGTCGCCTCTTCCCCGGATGGGTCTAGATCGAAATATAGATGTACCTTCTGGTAAGGAATGGCTCTCTTTATTCCGGCTGATAAAAAAGCAATGGAATTGAGCACTATCACAGTATCTGTTGATGCCATATTCTCCGATAACCAGCTCAAATAATTCATATAACCCTCAAATACCGATACGTGATCGGAACTACCAGAAATAAACGTCAACCCCTTCCTTCCGAGACAGCCTTTAAAGTATTTATTTCTTACTTCCCAGCCGCCATTCTCATTCTGCCAGCCAGCAGCAAAAAAATCTTTTTTCATATGCTTTTCATCGGTTACATAATAATAAACTTCTTTCAACCTCTTTTGAGCCACATTCCAGATACATCTGCTCTTGATATAATCTGTGATAGCATAATTCGTCCCCAGGGCCTTAATTTCTTCGATCTTATAGTTTGGAATCTTTACAGGTCTTCGTTTCCTGGAAAGCTCATTGATTTTTCCCACTGGCGCAGAAAGTCTATCCAGATCCATATTGCAAACTTTGATAATCTCAGTAAGCACTTCGTGAAATGCGTAGTTCTTCCAATATAACAAGCCGAAATCAATCACATTTCCCCCTTTCCCCATTCCGTGGTCGAACCAAACGTCTAGCTCGCTATTGACACAGAGGGATGGTTTAGTATCTGAATCTCTAAGCATAGAGCAGTAAAAATGCTCTTTCCCCGATACTTTTTTTGGCTCGTAGCCCAACCTCGATAGCAGATTAACTATAGAGGTTTGCTGCTTGATTTCATTTACATTCAAAATATTATTCATAGCCGTAGATTTATAAGATTTTATAAAAGAAAAGGGGGCTGACGCCCCTTCTAAGAATGATAGATATAAGTTCTAATGTGTTAATGCGGGATTACTCACGTCGGTTCGTACAAACCGGACTCTCGCCTGCCAATGCGTTTTCAGTTTGATATGATCTCACCTTCACAAAATTTCCAGCTCCTCGCCGGATAATGCTTCATCCCTGGATGTCAAAGAACCATTCGCTGAACAATCTGCCTCAGCTACCTTTCTGCCACTGGCAGATAAGTTATTCGGTTGCTGGAATGCGCAATGGCTTCCAGTTTCACACGATCAATACATTTATGAAGATTCCGACCTTTGGCCGATTCTGGGACCAGAAGTCTTTCCTGGATCCAGCGGTCAACATTCGATCTGCCGTATACCTGATAAGCTTTAGATTTACTAATGAAATCTTGTAAGACGCTACTTTCATCCAGCGCTTTCTCTGCTCCGGCTTCTGTGGCATTTTTAAGAATTAAGGATAAATCTTTTAGCTCCATTTTTCCGTCCTCTACTATTGTAAGAGGATGAAGCAAAGATTGAAAGATGGGAATAAGTATCTTGGTAGGTCCTTGGGTGGAACCTTAGAATAATTTTATTTCAATTTTAAATGGGCTTGCCATGGTTATATTGAAGACTTAGAAACTATTATTTCGACAACAAAGATTCGGGGCTGTAGGTTCGAATCCCAGCGGGATCACGGAAGAAGGAAAAAACCTCTTCAAGTTAGTACAAGCCTCTTTGAAAAAGGGGCTTTTTTCGTTTAAAAGCACTTTTCTCAAAAATTTCAATACAAGCAAGTTCAAGTAGGTTTAACCAAATCGGTTACCTATTCGGTTACCTATCAATTTCTGCCGAAATTAGGTAACCGAATTCAAATAGATTTAAATGAATTTGCAAGATTAAAGAACTGATTTCCAAAACTTAAAATTTAGAAATCATGAAATCAATGAAGAATTGTCAGTGCTGTTTTGGCTGTTCAAAGCTAAGAAAACCAAAGATGGGATGATCCCCATTTACGTAAGAATCACTATCAAGGGAATCCGCGAAGAGTTTTCCTCGGGAAAAAAGATCCTCCTTGATGAGTGGGATGATGAGGCCAATAAAGCAAAGCCCTCCTGCTGCGATGCAAAAGCCATCAATAGTTATATACGGAAAACTCAGGTAGAACTTGAAAGGCATTTCGAGAGACTAAAGGGCTCCTCTGCGGATGTGACACCGAAGATGGTGAAGGATGAATACCTACCCCCTCCTGCTATAAGAAAACATTGCTGCAGGCCTACGATTTTCATAACCAACTCTTTGCTGACAAGGTGAGTAAAGGCAAAGGCTCACCAATTACCCTAAAGCGGTATGAGAGATTGCAAAAATATACCGGCCAATTTATAAAGTCGAAGTTTAGGAATAATGATATCTGTCTCAATGAAGTGGAATACTCCTTTGCCGTTCAATTTTATCATTT
>Ga0160457_1000828_pt1 | contig 10886 bp, 9 predicted proteins | sample HID1972M_E6MG_FD_108242 | JGI IMG/M metagenome (GOLD analysis project Ga0160457, IMG submission 108242) | Enriched pill bug-associated microbial communities from UW Madison campus, WI, USA - HID1972M_E6 MG | ecosystem: Host-associated > Arthropoda: Insects > Digestive system > Unclassified ... | reverse complement strand
GATACCGTGATCGGTGCCTACGACTGGGAGCGCGGCATCCGCCAGTGCCTGCGTCTTGATCTGAGCTTCGCCTGGGACAATCGCCCGGCCGCCGCCGGTGACGACCTGACTCTGGCGCTCGATTACGCCAGCGTTTCCACACGGATTCAGGCTTTCGCCGAGCAAGCGCAGTTTCAACTGGTCGAGACGTTCGCCGAGCGTCTGGTCGAAGTGCTGATGAGTGAATTCAACATCACTTGGGTTCGCCTGAAGCTGACCAAGCCTGGCGCGGTTCCGGCGGCCAAGGGCGGCGTGGGTGTGGAGATCGAGCGCGGATGTCGCTGACTCAGGTCTACCTCGGGCTCGGTAGCAATATCGAGCGCGAAACCCATTTGCGTGCAGGTCTCGACGCGTTGGCGACGTTTCTGGTGGATATCCGCTGTTCGGCGGTGTTCGAGAGCCAGCCAGTCGGGATCAAAAGCGGGCCGTTCTTCAATTTTGTGGTGTCGGCGTTTACCGATCTGCCGCTAATTGAACTGGATCGTCGCTTGAAGTTTATTGAGGCGGATAACGGTCGCTACGCGCCGGATCGCAAGGGTTTGCCGCTGGATATAGACGTGCTGTTGTACGGCGATCTGGCGGGCAATTTTGACGGTCTGGTGCTGCCGCGTGCGGAAATTCTGAAAAATGCTTTTGTGTTGTGGCCGTTGTCGCTGATTGCGCCGGATCGCGTGCATCCGGGTGTGGGAAAAAGCTTCGCGACATTGTGGGCAGAGGCGCAGATTGATCAGGTGCTGGCGCCGGTCGGGTTTGAGTGGCGCGGGCAGCAGCTCACGCCTTCGGGTCTTTAAAAGCAAAAGATCGCAGCCTGCGGCAGCTCCTACAGAGAAACGCGTATTCCCATGTAGGAGCTGCCGAAGGCTGCGATCTTTTGATCTTGCTTCAAGCGTTCTCTTTGTACACTTTCAATGCCTTAAGCCGCTCACGCTTCAGCGCCTCACCCAACTCCGGCCCCTTGAATCCCTTCTCCAGCAACGGCTGCACCGCAACCTCCCGTGCAACCTTCGCCGCACCGCGCAAATAATCCGCTTGTGGATAACTTCTCTGCTCCAGCCCCTTGCGGCCCCGGGCATCCATTTCGCACGCAGCGATAAATTCTTCAAACCGCTGCGGCCGGCGATACACGTCAAAACTCTGCAACAACTCCAGCAACGTCGAAGCCTTCAGCTCCAGCGCCCGGTGCCCATGGGTGTGGTATTTGCCAACCAGCAAGGCCAGTTCCTGGCAATCCTTCGGCGCTTTAAAGCGTTCATTGACCGCTTTGATCAGCTTCAGCCCGGTGTGCTCATGGGCGATGTGCCGTGGCCATTCCTCTTCCGGCGTCAAGCCTTTGCCAAGATCGTGCAGCAGGCAGGCCCAGCGTACGGTCAGCGGTTGTTTGTGCAGCGCTGATTGCTCCAGCACGCTGAGCGTGTGCAGCCCGGTGTCGATTTCCGGGTGATGCGCCTCCGGTTGCGGCACGCCGAACAGCGCATCCACTTCCGGCATCAAGACTTTCAGCGCGCCGCAATCGCGAAGCACCTGAATGAATACTTGCGGCTGGTCTTCCATCAGCGCGCGGGAAATCTCTTTCCAACTGCGCTCAGCGGTCAGTGCCTCCAGTTCACCGGACTCACTGAGTTGACGCATCAACTCAAGCGTCTCCGGCGCAACGCTAAAACCGAGCCCGGCATAACGCGCCGCGAAGCGGGCTACACGCAGGACACGCAGGGGATCTTCGGCGAACGCCGGGGATACGTGACGCAGGATTCGCGCTTCAAGATCGCGCTGACCGTGGTATGGATCGGTCAGATTTTGCTGATCGTCTTCAGCGATGGCGTTGATGGTCAGGTCGCGACGAATCAGGTCTTCTTCAAGCGTCACTTCGGGACTGGCGTGAAAGGTGAAGCCGCCATAGCCGCGACCGCTTTTACGTTCGGTGCGGGCGAGGGCGTATTCCTCGCCGGTTTTCGGATGAAGAAACACCGGGAAATCTGCGCCGACCGGTCGATAGCCCTTGGCGAGCATTTCTTCCGTGGTAGCGCCGACCACGACCCAATCGATATCGGTAACCGGTTTGCCCAGCAAGCGATCACGAACCGCGCCGCCAACCTTGAAAATCTGCATAAAAAACCTCCGTTAGCCCGACAGGATAACCCTTGCGCCGGACTTTCGGAGGCCAGAACCGTTTCAAAGATGAATGACGGCGAGGTCGAGCCGACCGTAATCGCCTTCGCTGTGTTCACTGCGCGGCGGCACGTGATGGGTTTTCATGATCTGGTCGCCCTGCAGCGTTTCCAGATGAATATCGAAGCCCCACAAACGGTGCAGGTGTTTGAGTACTTCTTCAGTGGAATCGCCGAGCGGTTTGCGGTCGTGCTGCTGGTGCCGCAGGGTCAGTGAGCGGTCGCCACGTCGATCGATGCTGTAAATCTGCACGTTCGGTTCACGGTTGCCGAGGTTGTATTGCGCGGCCAGGGTTTCGCGGATGATTCGGTAACCGGGCTCGTCATGAATCGCCGGCACCAGCAAATCGTCCTTCTGATCGTCATCCATGATGCTGAACAGTTTCAGATCGCGGATCACCTTCGGTGACAAATATTGCAGGATGAAGCTCTCGTCCTTGAAGCTGCTCATGGCGAATTTGATGGTCGACAGCCAGTCGCTCCCGGCGATGTCCGGGAACCAGTGGCGATCCTCTTCGGTAGGTTCCTCACACATGCGCCGGATGTCGCGGTACATGGCGAAACCCAATGCGTACGGGTTGATGCCGCTGTAGTAAGGGCTGTCGAAACCTGGCTGGAACACTACGCTGGTGTGTGAGGTGAGGAACTCCATCATGAAACCGTCGGTGACCAAGCCCTCGTCGTACAGGTCGTTCATCAGCGTGTAGTGCCAGAACGTTGCCCAGCCTTCGTTCATCACCTGGGTTTGGCGCTGTGGATAAAAGTACTGGGCGATCTTGCGCACGATACGCACGATCTCGCGCTGCCAAGGCTCGAGCAATGGCGCGTGTTTCTCGATGAAGTAAAGAATGTTTTCCTGCGGCTCGGCCGGGAAGCGAGCGTTGTCCTTGTCGCTGTATTTGTCCGCGCCTTTGGGAATGGTGCGCCACAGATCGTTGATCTGCTTTTGCATGTGTTCTTCGCGATCCTTTTGCCGCCGGCGTTCTTCTTCGGCGGAAATAGGGTAGGGGCGTTTGTAGCGGTCGACACCGTAATTCATCAGCGCGTGGCAGGAGTCGAGCAAGTCCTCCACCGCGTCGATGCCGTGGCGCTCCTCGCACTGCATGATGTACTGCTTGGCGAACACCAGATAATCGATGATCGAACTGGCGTCGGTCCAGGTGCGGAACAGGTAATTGCCCTTGAAGAAACTGTTATGGCCATAGCACGCGTGCGCCACCACCAGTGCCTGCATGCAGATGGTGTTTTCTTCCATCAGGTAGGCGATGCACGGATCCGAGTTGATCACGATCTCGTACGCCAAGCCCATCTGCCCGCGACTGTAGGATTTTTCGGTGCTGAGGAAGTGTTTGCCATAGGACCAGTGGTGATAACCCAGCGGCATGCCCACCGAGGCATAGGCGTCCATCATCTGCTCGGCGGTGATCACTTCGATCTGGTTGGGGTAGGTGTCCAGCGCATAGCCGGCCGCGATACGGGCGATTTCGCGGTCGTAGGTCTGGATCAGCTCGAACGTCCATTCAGAGCCGGTGGAAATGGGTTGGCGCTTCTGCTCTTTGGCGGTCATGTCACTAACCTGCGCTGGAAGAGTTCACGGAAGACCGGATAGATATCCCCGGCCGAGACCAGTTGCTGCTGGGCAAAAGTGTCAGAAAAGGCGTCGGCGATGCGTTCGTACTCGTACCACAAAGCCTGATGTTCGCGCGGGGTGATCTCCACGTAAGTGTAGTACTGCACAAACGGCATGATCTGGTTGATGAGGATGTCGCGGCAGATCGGCGAGTCATCGTTCCAGTTGTCGCCGTCGGAAGCCTGCGCCGCGTAGATGTTCCATTCGTTGCTCGGATAACGCTCGGCCATGATCTCTTGCATCAGTTTCAATGCACTGGAAACGATGGTGCCGCCGGTTTCCCGTGAATAGAAAAACTCTTCTTCATCGACTTCGCGCGCACTGGTGTGGTGACGGATGAACACCACGTCGATCTTGTCGTAGTTCCGCTTGAGGAACAGGTACAACAGGATGAAAAAGCGTTTGGCGATGTCCTTGGTCGCCTGGGTCATGGAGCCGGAAACGTCCATCAGGCAGAACATCACGGCTTTCGAGCTGGGATTCGGTTGCTTGATCAGCAGGTTGTATTTCAGGTCGAAGGTGTCGAGGAACGGTACGCGATGAATGCGCGCGCTGAGTTTCTCGATTTCTGCTTCGAGCTCCTGAATATCGCCAAAGTTATCTGGCTCTTCGCGTTTCAGCCGCTCGAGTTCTGCTTTGGCTTCGCGCAGTTTCGCCCGGCTACTGCCAGACAAAGCGATGCGCCGTGCATGGGCCGAACGCAGGGTGCGGATGATGTTGATCCGGGACGGGTTGCCTTCGTTGCTGATCCCGGCGCGCACGGTTTTGAAGGTGTCAGTACCGCTCAGATTACGTTTGACCAGGTTGGGCAGCTCGAGGTCTTCGAACATGAATTCGAGAAATTCTTCCTGCGTGATCTGGAAGACGAACTCGTCCATGCCTTCGCCGGAATTACCGGCCTTGCCCGGGCCGCGCCCGCCGCCACCACCCGGTGGCCTAGCGATGTGTTCGCCGGCGGTGAACTCCTTGTTACCGGGATGAACCACGGTCTGCTTGCCGCCGCGCCCGTGGTGAAGCACCGGTTCGTCGATGTCGCGACCGGGAATACTGATCTGTTCGCCATGCTCCATATCGGTGATGGAGCGCCGGCTGACCGCCTCTTCGACAGCCTTTTTGATGTGGTCACGGTAACGCCGCAGGAAACGCTGGCGGTTTACCGTGCTCTTGTTCTTGCCATTCAAACGTCGGTCGATCACATAACTCATAGGAAGCCCTCCGGGCAGCTTCAAGTTGTGAGCTTCAAGCTGCAAGTAAAAGCAGGTTCCCGGGCATCAGTGGGTTACGCGCTTTGTTCTTGCAGCTCGTAGCTAGAAGCTTGCAGCTGCTTCACTGCGACTTCCGTACCCGCAGGTACCATTCGGAAAGAAGCCGTACCTGTTTGTCGGTGTAGCCGCGTTCGACCATTCGAGTGACGAAGTCGTTGTGCTTTTGCTGATCCTCCTTGCTGGCCTTGGCGTTGAAGCTGATGACCGGCAGCAGATCCTCGGTGTTCGAGAACATTTTCTTCTCGATGACCACGCGCAGTTTTTCGTAGCTGAGCCAGGTCGGGTTCTTGCCGTTGTTGTTGGCCCGGGCGCGCAGGACGAAGTTGACGATTTCGTTGCGGAAATCCTTCGGATTGCTGATGCCGGCCGGTTTTTCGATTTTCTCCAGTTCTTCGTTCAGGGCGACCCGGTTGAGGATCTCGCCGGTTTCCGGATCGCGGTATTCCTGATCCTGAATCCAGAAGTCTGCGTACAGCACGTAGCGGTCGAAGATGTTCTGGCCGTACTCGCTGTAAGACTCGAGGTAAGCGGTCTGGATTTCCTTGCCGATGAATTCGATATAACGCGGTGCCAGGTATTCTTTCAGGTAGCGCAGATAGCGTTCGCGGGTTTCGGCCTGGAATTGTTCCTGTTCGATCTGCTGTTCCAGCACATAGAGCAGGTGCACCGGGTTGGCGGCGATTTCATGCGGATCGAAGTTGAAGACCTTGGAGAGGATCTTGAACGCAAAGCGGGTCGACAGACCGTTCATGCCCTCATCAACGCCTGCAGAGTCGCGGTATTCCTGAATCGACTTGGCTTTCGGATCGGTGTCTTTGAGGTTTTCACCGTCGTAGACGCGCATCTTCGAATAAATGTTGGAGTTTTCCGGCTCCTTGAGACGTGACAGCACAGTGAACTGCGCGAGCATTTTCAGGGTGTCGGGCGCGCAATGCGCTTTGGCCAGAGAACTGTTGAACAGCAGTTTGTCGTAGATCTTCACTTCGTCGCTGACGCGCAGGCAATACGGCACTTTGACGATGTAGATCCGGTCGATGAAGGCTTCGTTGTTCTTGTTGTTGCGGAAGGTGTGCCATTCCGACTCGTTGGAGTGGGCGAGCAGGATCCCGGTGAACGGAATCGCGCCGAGGCCTTCGGTACTGTTGTAGTTGCCTTCCTGAGTCGCGGTCAGCAACGGGTGCAGCACCTTGATCGGTGCCTTGAACATTTCGACGAATTCCATCAGGCCTTGGTTGGCCCGGCACAGCGCACCGGAGTAGCTGTAGGCGTCGGCGTCGTTCTGTGGGTATTCCTCGAGTTTGCGAATGTCGACTTTACCGACCAGCGCCGAGATGTCTTGGTTGTTCTCGTCACCCGGTTCGGTTTTGGCCACGGCGATCTGATTGAGGATCGACGGGTACAGTTTGACCACGCGGAACTGGCTGATGTCGCCGCCGAATTCGGCCAGGCGTTTGGTCGCCCAAGGCGACATGATGGTGTTCAGGTAGCGCCGTGGAATGCCGAAATCTTCTTCGAGGATCGCGCCATCTTCGGTGGCGTTGAACAGACCCAAAGGCGATTCGAATACCGGCGAGCCCTTGATCGCGTAGAAGGGCACTTTCTCGATCAGCTGTTTCAGCTTCTCGGCCAGGGACGATTTACCGCCACCGACGGGGCCGAGCAGGTAAAGGATTTGTTTCTTCTCTTCCAGGCCTTGGGCGGCATGGCGGAAATACGAAACGATCTGGTCGATGCATTCTTCCATCCCGTGGAAGTCTTCAAAGGCCGGATAGCGACGGATCACCTTGTTGGAGAAGATGCGTGACAGCCTCGAATTGGTCGAGGTGTCGAGCAGTTCGGGTTCGCCGATGGCCAGCAATAGACGCTCGGCGGCGGAAACGTAGGCGCTACGGTCTTTCTTGCACAGCTCCAGGTACTCTTGCAGCGAGAGTTCTTCCTGGCGTGTGGACTCGAAGCGTTGTTGGAAGTGGCTAAAGATACTCATGACGTCACCTCGCTCGATACGTGGAGCCGACGCCGGATCACTCAGTCGATGCTGGCAAACAACCGTTTTGGCAGCTGTTTGTTTACCCCCCAGAACACTTCCACGATCGACAATCGCGAAAGTCACTCCCGATGACCCGTGCGCCGGTGTACCGGCTCTCCCCTGTTTTGGATGGCCTGGGCTTAAGGATAGTTGGGAATTCAGGAGGTAAAGGCGAGATACGTAATTAGTTGTGGCAAGACCGTTCGTCTGCCCGCGCAGGCCCACGGCAGCCGGGGCCTGCGCGTGACAAAAAAATTATTCGGCGATGCCTTGCGCGGTTTCCGCAGGATAAGTCGTACGCCACAACTCGAAGCCGCCGTCCATGCTGTAGACGTCGGAAAAGCCTTGGCTGATCAGGTAGGCCGCAGCGCCCTGGCTGGAATTGCCGTGATAGCAGACGACCACGGTCGGTGCATCGAGGTCAGCGCCCTGAATGAAGGCGTGCAGGGAATGATTGTCCAGATGCTTCGAGCCGCTGATGTGCAGGGCAGCGAAAGTCGCCGGATCACGGACGTCGACGACGACGGCACCTTGCTCACGCAGGGCCTGGGCCTGTTCCGGGGGGATTCGTTTGAATTCGCTCATGGCGGGTTCCTGTTGCTCGGCTGAAAGCGCAGTTTAACGCGGTGCGTTGACTGGCGAAGTTTCGGGGATAAGTGGTGCGACGGTTGGCGCGAGACCACCGTGTTCATCGCATTTGCATGACAGGCGTTCGCCGCTGTCGACGTTCATCAGGGTCAGGCTGCCGCCCCAGACACAACCGGTGTCCAGCGCCGAGATGCCTGGCTCATGGATATTGCCTTCAAGGGCCGCCCAGTGACCAAAGATGATGCGCAGGCCTTTGGTCTTGCGCTCTTTGTGCTGGAACCACGGTTTGTAGCCGGGCGGTGCAGTATCGAGGCCTTCCTTGCTCTTGAGGTCGAGCTTGCCCTCAGCGGTGCAGAAACGCATGCGCGTGAAGTAGTTGGTGATCACGCGCAGGCGAGTCACGCCTTTGAGGTCGTTGTCCCATTTCGCCGGATCGTTGCCGTACATGCCGTCGAGGTAGGCGGGGAACAGGTTGTCGTCGCGCAGCGCTGTTTCGACTTCATCCGCGCACTTCAAGGCGCGGCGCAGTGACCATTGCGGTGGAATGCCGGCGTGAACCATGGCGACATCACGCATTTCGTCGTAATGCATCAGCTTCTGCTGACGCACCCACTCAAGCAGTTCGGCACAGTCCGGTGCGTCGAGAATCTCGCGCAAGGTGTCGGACTTCTTCAAACGCTCGATATTTTTGGCGGCCGCCAGTAGATGCAGATCGTGATTGCCCAACACGCAGACCAGCGACTCGCGCATGCCGTACAGAAAGCGCAAGGTTTCCAATGACTGCGGGCCTCGGTTGACCAGATCGCCGACCAGCCATAGCCGATCGAGCGTCGGATCAAACGCGACTTGCTTGAGCAGACACTTCAGCGGTTCGAGGCAGCCTTGCAGGTCGCCGACGGCATAGGTTGCCATCAGTGCAAGGCCCCGGGCACCGCCAGGCGGAAAGGTTTGATGATGGCGTCGAAATGTTTGCCGTCGTCGGCGACCATTTCATAAGTGCCCTGCATGGTGCCGACCTTGGTGGTCATGACCGTGCCGCTGCTGTAAGTGTGGCTCTGTCCGGCATTGATCAGCGGTTGCTGACCCACCACGCCAGCGCCGCGTACTTCTTCGACGTGGCCGTCACCGTCGGTGATCACCCAGTGCCGCGACAGCAGCTTGGCCGGGATCGCGCCATTGTTCTGCACGGTGATGGTGTAGGCGAAGGCGAAACGGTCGTGCTCGGGTTGCGATTGGTCTGCCAGATAGCGGGTAACGACGCTGACATCGACCTGGTAACGGGAATCGGACATGCAAGGGGCCTTAACGAAGCGGAACGCGGGGCGTAGCTGATGGGGAATCAGTCTAGGCAAGTATCGGGCAGTAAACCAGAGTGGCGTCCTGCCCGATAGCGTTCATCGTATGTCAGTCGGCGGCGGGGGAGGCCGGGACTTGTACTGCGAGCTGATCGGCCAGGCGCACGAATGCGGCCAGATCCAGTTGCTCCGGACGCAGGCTGCCATCAACGCCAGCGGCTTCGATCTCGGCATTGCTGAGCAATTGTTTGAGGGTGTTGCGCAGAGTCTTGCGACGCTGGTTGAAGGCTTCGCGCACAACGCGCTCCAGCAACTTGTGATCCTTGGCCGGGTGCGGCAGCACGGCATGCGGCACCAGACGAACGATCGCCGAATCAACTTTTGGCGGCGGGTTGAACGCGCCCGGGCCAACGTTGAACAGATGTTCGACGCGGCAGTGGTACTGAACCATGATCGACAGACGACCCCAGTCACCACCGCCAGGGCCTGCGGCCAGACGCTCGACCACTTCTTTCTGCAGCATGAAGTGCATGTCGCGAATGATGCCGGCGTTGTTCAACAGGTGAAAAATCAGCGGCGTCGAAATGTTGTACGGCAGGTTACCGACCACACGCAGGCTGTTTGGCGCGGCGTTGAGCGTGTTGAAGTCGAACTTCAGCGCATCGCCCTGGTGCAGGTTGAAATTGCTCTTGCCGGCGAACTGCTGGTTGAGGATCGGGATCAGATCCTTGTCCAGTTCCACCACGTCGAGCTGCCCGCCGGAATTCAGCAGGCCGGCGGTCAGTGCGCCTTGGCCCGGGCCGATTTCCAGCAAGCGATCGTCAGGCTTGGCGCTGATGGAGCGCAGGATGCGGTCGATAACGCCGGCATCGTGCAGGAAGTTCTGGCCAAAGCGTTTGCGCGCCTTGTGTTGGTATTGCTCGGTCATAAACGGGTCTCGGCCATCTGGTAGGCGGTTTCCAGGGCGACTTGCAGGCTGCCGGTGTCGATCTTGCCGCTGCCGGCCAGATCCAGGGCAGTGCCGTGGTCGACCGATGTGCGGATGATCGGCAGACCCAGGGTCACGTTGACGGCAGCGCCGAAGCCTTTGTACTTAAGCACAGGCAGGCCCTGGTCGTGGTACATCGCCAGCACTGCGTCGCAGTGCTCCAGATATTTGGGGGTAAACAGAGTGTCGGCAGGCAGCGGGCCACGAAGGTCCATGCCCTCGCCGCGCAGGCGCTCTAATGTCGGTTCAATGATGTCGATTTCTTCATGGCCCAGGTGTCCGCCTTCGCCAGCGTGCGGGTTGAGTCCGCACACCAGAATGCGTGGCTGAGCGATGCCGAATTTGTTTTGCAGATCGCTGTGCAGAATTCGCGTGACCCGTTCCAGCCGTTCCGGCGTGATCGCATCGGCAATCTCGCGCAGGGGCAGGTGAGTGGTGACCAGTGCCACGCGCAAACCGCGTGTCGCCAGCATCATCACTACTTGAGCGGTATGGGTCAGGTCAGCCAGAAATTCCGTATGCCCGGAGAACGCGATGCCCGACTCGTTGATCACGCCTTTGTGTACCGGTGCGGTGATCATCCCGGCGAAATCGCCGTTCACGCAGCCGTTGCCGGCACGGGTCAGGGTTTCAAGGACGAAAGCAGCGTTGGCCTTGTCCAGTTGCCCGGCCACCACGGGGGCGCTGAGCGGGGTATCCCAGACATACAGGCTATTGGCGGGCGCCGGGGCGTCCGGCCAGTGATTCGGGCCGACATCCAGCAAGTTGACGGCCAGCCCCAGCTGCGCGGCCCGCTCATTGAGCAGGTCGCGGCTGGTGATGGCAATCAGGGGATGTGGCTGGGCTTGCGAGGCGAGCAGCAGGCACAGGTCGGGACCGATGCCGGCTGG
>Ga0160457_1000823_pt1 | contig 10922 bp, 7 predicted proteins | sample HID1972M_E6MG_FD_108242 | JGI IMG/M metagenome (GOLD analysis project Ga0160457, IMG submission 108242) | Enriched pill bug-associated microbial communities from UW Madison campus, WI, USA - HID1972M_E6 MG | ecosystem: Host-associated > Arthropoda: Insects > Digestive system > Unclassified ... | reverse complement strand
CTCTTCCTCTGCTTCAGGGTGCGTATTTTTTCTTATGTTAGACAAAAAAAGTTTTTTTAAACAATTTTGTTTAATGTTTGTTGTCAGAGTACTCGTGAAGAAATTTTCAATCAGTGATATAGAAGGCCTTATCGGCATAAAGGCGCATACCATAAGAGCTTGGGAAACGCGATATAATCTTGTGCCCGCAAAAAGAACGCCGACCAACATCAGGTTTTATGATGAGAATGATCTTAAACAGTTATTGAATATTGTTGCACTGAACGAAAATGGCTATAAGATCAGCCGTATCGCCCAAATGTCAAGGAAACAGATTTCGGACCTGGTTATGCAGCTGCAAAGCAACTGGGGCAATGATGCCGTACAAATGCTTAATTTGTCGGAAGCGACCCTCAGGTATGATGAAATTGCTTTTGCAGAAATACTTTCGGGATGTATAGCAGAGATGGGCCTGACAAAAACGATGGATACCGTACTTTTCCCTTTTATGAAGCGGGTAGGTATGCTCTGGCAGACCGGTACGATAGACCCTTCACATGAACATTTTGCCTCAAATCTGATCCGCGACAGAATTATAGTCGAAATAGATAAAGTGGTTAAACCTGAAAAAAGAAATCCAAAGCGGTTTTTATTGTTTCTGCCCGAGGCAGAGATGCATGAAACAGGTTTGCTCTTTGCCCGTTACCTGTTAAAAAAATGCGGGATGGATACGCTTTACCTGGGGCAGGAAATTCCCTATCATGATGTCAGAAAAGTTATCGAATCCTACAAACCTGACTACGTTTTTATCGTACTTACTTCTTTAAATCTCGGTAAGGACATCAATAAAATAATTGGAAAAGTTATGGATCATCTGAACGTTCCGCTACTGGTTGCGGGCAGTTTAATCTCCGAATTTGATATTCTTGTCAAGGATCAGCTCACCCCTCTTAAAAACGTTTGTGAAATCGAAGAATTTCTTGAAGAATTATAGCAGTTTTATGTGGTAAAATCCTAATTTTGCCATACTTATATCAAACTTAGACAATGGATAATTTATCTTATCTCAGCGGCGCGAATGCCGAATACATCGATTCTATTTATCAAACTTATAAACAAGATCCTAATGCTGTCGAATTTGGCTGGCAGAAATTTTTTGAGGGATTTGATTTTGGACGAGGAGCAGGGGATGCATCGGTCAGCGAAGAGACACCTGAACACTTTTTAAAAGAAGTAAATGTACTGAATCTTATTAATGGTTACCGCCAGCGTGGGCATTTGTTTACGCAGACCAATCCGGTGAGGGAAAGAAGACATCATTTGCCAACATTGGACCTGGAGAATTTTGGCTTAAGCGAAGCCGACCTGGACACGGTTTTTAACTCAGGTGTGGAAATTGGTATCGGCGCTGCTAAACTGAGGGATATTGTTGCTTTCCTGTTTAAGACTTATTGCAGGTCTATTGGTGCGGAATACAAATATGTCCGTACACCTGAAGTCCTGAAGTGGATTGAGGGTAAAATGGAAAGTGTACAGAATACGCCCAGCTTCTCTATTGAAGAAAAGAGGCGCATTCTTAAAAAATTGAACGAAGCAGTAAGCTTTGAGAATTTTTTGGGAACCAAGTTTTTAGGGCAGAAACGTTTTTCACTTGAAGGGGCAGAAGCCCTTATCCCTGCATTAGATTCGGTTATCGAAAAAGGCGCAGCACTCGGTATCGAAGAATTTGTAATTGGTATGGCCCATCGCGGACGTCTGAACGTGCTGGCCAACATCATGCAGAAAACGTATAAGGATATTTTTGCAGAATTCGAAGGCAAAGGTTATAGTGCTTCGTCTCCGTTTGGTGGTGACGTTAAATACCATCTGGGATATTCTACTGATGTGACTACGAACGATGGCAAAAGTGTACACTTAAGCCTTTGTCCTAACCCCTCCCATCTGGAAACAGTGAACGGAGTAGCGGAAGGGATGACCCGTTCTAAAATTGATTTTAAGTACGGCGGTGATAATGCAAGAATCGCCCCGATCCTTATCCATGGCGATGCATCAGTGGCAGGTCAGGGAATTGTTTATGAAGTGATACAGATGGCAGGACTGGACGGTTATAAAACCGGCGGTACTATTCACCTTGTTATCAATAACCAGATTGGTTTTACGACCAATTATAAAGACGGACGTACCAGCACTTACTGTACCGATATTGCAAAGGTTACGCTTTCTCCTGTATTCCATGTGAACGGCGATGACGTTGAGGCATTGGTTTATGCGATTAACCTGGCTATGGAATATCGGCAGAAATATAAAAATGACGTATTCATTGATATTCTTTGTTACCGGAGATTTGGGCATAACGAAGCGGATGAACCTAAATTTACCCAGCCGCTGCTGTACAAAACTATTGAGAAACACGCTAACCCAAGGGATATTTATATCCAGCAGCTGATAAAAGAAGGAAAGCTGGAAGCCAGTCTGGCAAAAGAAATGGAAGTTGAATTCCGTGGTATTTTACAGGAGAGGTTAAACGAAGCGAAAGAGATTACCTCTACCTATCAGGATGTTAAATTTGCCGGTGCATGGTCAGACATGCGTATCGCTACCGCGGAAGATTTTGAAACTTCGCCAAATACATCGGTGAAAAAATCTACATTACTGGAGATCGCAAAAAGGATCAGCACCCTGCCAAATGGTAAAACGTTCTTTAAGAAAATTGAAAAACTATTTGCTGAACGCAATAAAATGGCTACCTCAACCTATGTTTTTGACTGGGCAATGGGTGAGCAGATGGCTTATGCGACCTTACTTTCAGAAGGAAAAAGGGTCCGCCTGAGCGGACAGGATGTTGAAAGAGGCACTTTCTCGCACCGTCATGCCGTGCTTACGCTGGAAGATTCTGAAGAAGAATATATCCCGCTGTCCAATCTTTCGGATCAGCAGGCGCCGTTTGATATCTATAACTCGCATTTATCAGAATATGGCGTTTTAGGTTTTGAATATGGATATGCTATGGCGAACCCAAATGCACTGACGATATGGGAAGCCCAGTTTGGGGATTTCTTTAACGGTGCACAGATTGTGGTAGACCAGTATATTGCCAGTGCGGAAACAAAATGGCGGCGTGAAAACGGATTGGTAATGTTACTGACGCATGGCTATGAAGGTCAGGGACCTGAACACTCTTCTGCCAGGATTGAGCGTTTCATGGAGCTTTGTGCAGATTATAATATGCAGGTAACCAATTGTACTACTCCTGCTAATTTTTTCCATGCTATCCGCCGCCAGTTTAAACGTGATTTCAGAAAACCACTGGTTGTGTTTACCCCGAAAAGTTTATTACGCCATCCGATGTGTGTATCTAAACTGGAAGAATTTACAGAAGGTAAATTCCAGGAGGTGATAGATGATGCCAATGTTAAAGCTGCTGATGTGACACGCGTATTGTTTTGCAGCGGAAAGATTTATTATGAGCTGCTGGAGAAACAACAAAAGGATAATATAAAAAATGTGGCTATTGTTCGTGTTGAGCAATTGTACCCTACGCCTATAGCGCAAATGGAAACGGCTTATAAACGTTATAAAAAGGCGAAGGAAGCAGTTTGGGTACAGGAAGAGCCGGAGAATATGGGCGCATGGCCGTATCTGCTGCGCAAAACCAGAAAAACAGTATTCAGTGATATTGAAGTGATTTCAAGGAAAGAGAGCAGCAGTACCGCATCGGGTTTTGCGAAGCAGCATGCAGATCAGCAGGCCTATATTTTAGCAAAATCTTTTGAGACTCCGGTTACAGAGCATGACCAAAAGATCGCTAAAAAATCAGTGAACAAAGTATATAATGTAGATTAGTAGAAAATATAATACATCAGTTATGAGTCTAGAAATAAAAGTTCCGCCAGTAGGCGAGTCAATTACCGAAGTTGTTTTATCCAGGTGGGTAAAAAATGATGGTGATGCAGTAGAAATGGATGAAGTTATAGCCGAGTTGGAATCTGATAAGGCTACTTTTGAGTTAACTGCTGAACAAGCCGGAACTTTGAAAATAGTAGCAGCCGAAGGGGATACCTTAGCCATCGGTGCGGTTGTTTGCACTATTGAAGGCGGCGGGGCTGCGGCGCCAAAGCCTGCAGCGGAAACACCTGCTGTGGAAAAAGCAGCAGTTGCTGAAGATAAGCAGGCAGCTCCGGTTGCTCAAAAATCGGCTGAAAGTTATGCTACAGGTACACCTTCCCCTGCAGCGGGTAAAATCCTTGCAGAAAAAGGTGTGGATGCCGGTTCTGTAAACGGTTCCGGTGTGGATGGCAGGATTACTAAGGAAGATGCTTTAAAAGCGGAGAAACCTGCGGCTAAAGCGCCTGAGAAACCTGCAGTTACAGTAGCGGCACCTGCTCCCGGTTCGAGAAATGAACGCAGAGAGAAAATGTCTCCTTTACGTAAAACAGTGGCTAAACGTTTGGTTGCCGTTAAAAATGAAACGGCCATGTTAACCACGTTCAATGAGGTGAATATGAAGCCGATCATGGATTTACGCGGAAAGTACAAAGACCAGTTTAAAGAAAAATACGGTGTAGGCCTGGGTTTCATGAGCTTCTTTACAAAAGCAGTTTGTGAGGCAATGAAAGATTTTCCTGCAGTAAATGCACGTATTGATGGTGATGCTATTATTTTTAACGATTTCGTAGATATTTCTATTGCAGTTTCTGCGCCTAAAGGGCTGGTAGTACCGGTTATCAGGAATGCGGAAAGCCTGAGCCTTGCGCAGATCGAGAAGTCTGTGATCGAGCTGGCGACAAAAGCACGTGACAGTAAGCTGACCATTGACGAAATGACAGGTGGTACATTTACGATTACTAATGGTGGTGTATTTGGATCAATGATGTCAACCCCGATTATCAATGCTCCTCAATCTGCTATTTTAGGTATGCACAATATTATTGAGCGCCCGATTGCAGAAAAAGGTGAAGTGGTGGTAAGACCGATGATGTACCTGGCTTTATCTTATGACCACCGTATTATTGACGGCCGGGAGTCAGTTGGCTTTCTGGTAAGGGTTAAACAGTTGCTGGAAGATCCTGCCCGCCTGTTATTAGGTATATAGTTTATAAAATGATATAAGTATGCGGCCTGCTGAATTTTCAGCGGGCATTTTTATTTTAGTCCGTTATTTACCGGTCAGGTATTCTTGTTAAACTGGAAGTTCAAAAAAAAGACAAGCCCGGTTTTCGGCTATCTATCTTTTGCTGCACAAAAACATAGCAGGCCGAACCGGGCTCGTCTTTTTTTGAATCCTAAGGATTTTACTCCATGTATGGTGTATATGCAGGGCGCATAATTTTATACTTGATCTGTGTGTATTATCTTTATGCAGGAGCTATATATTTTTTACTTGTTGTAAGATCGTGTGTAGCATCTGTTCCTGATCTGCTTGTAATCCCTAAAAAACCTGGGGTTAGATCTTCCTCACTCTTCCTGAACCGATAATGGTTTTCTTAATTTCTGCGTTTCCTGTATAGGAAATATTGCCTGATCCGCTGATTACCGCTTCGATGCTTTTCTCTGCATTAATGTAAACTGATGCAGAACCGCTGATCTGGGCAGACAGATCATTGACAGAGAAATTCTTGCCGGAGAAATTACCTGAGCCGCTTAAGGTGAGGTTGCTGTCATCGGCTTTGCCCTGGATGCTCAGGGAACCGGAGCCACTGATTACACCAACGAATGACCGTAGATTGGCGGATGCTTTGATACTACCGGAGCCGCTCAGGGTAGCCACTAATTCTGAGGTATTGATGGCTTGCTGAACTTCCATACTGCCGGAGCCGCTCATGGTTAACGAAGTAAGCTTTTTTGCGGAAATATAGGCCGTTACTTTGGCGTTTCTGTATTTTCTTGACCAGTCGTTCCATTTTGTTTTGGGGCGTATGGTTAATATACCCTCTTTAACTTCCGTAACCAGGTCTGCAATGGCTTCTGCATCGCCTTCCAGGCGGACAGACTCTTTATTGCCAAGGGTTATCTTTATCATTAAGGGACCTCCTGCGGCAACGCCTTTGAAGCTTCCTGTTGTTCTTTCTTCCTGCTGTGCAGCCTGTTTATTGCTGGTTTGGATTGGACCGGCCAGCAGCGCAAAGGACTGGGAACTTAGCAGTGCCAGTACCAGAATGAAGTTAAATCTTTTCATATTTATAGGTTTTATTATAAGACGCCGGTGTTTTTAAATAGTTGCACAGGCATAGGCAAAATTTATTCTTCTGCTTTTATCTCTATATAAAAATTGGGGTCAGCTTTGAAATTATCTTCATTTATAGTGGATGGAATGTTTATGGTTTTCCATGTGCCGGTAACGGGTTTGATCAGGCTGTATATACCTGGTTTCAGGCGTACCTTTACAGGCATATCAAAACCAGGAATGGTATTTGTCCAGCGGTACGAGAGTTTGCCGCCTTTGATATGGTACGAGAGTACAGGAACTGTTATGTTCCTCAGGTACTGGTCAAATATTTTATCCAGTTTGACGCCACTTTGAGCAGCCATATAGTTTTCGATTTGAAGGGTCGTTACAGTTTGATGGTAAAAAGTTTTGTTGAGGCCTCTTAAAATGCTTCTGAATTTTTCATCGTTTCCAATCAGCTGACGGATGGTGTGCAGCATGTTTGCTCCTTTATAATACATATCACCGGAGCCTTCATTATTCACATTGTAATGGCCAATAACAGGGCTTTCATTTTTAATGTTTTTCCTGATGCCAATGACATATTCGGTGGCCGCTTTTTTGCCATATTCTGATTCAAGGAACAGCGCCTCTGAATAATTGGTAAAAGCCTCATGGATCCACATGTCTGCAATATCCTTGGCTGTGATATTATTCCCGAACCATTCATGGCCGCTTTCATGGACAACGATAAAATCAAATTTAAGGCCCCAGCCCGTTCCGGAGAGGTCCCTGCCCAGGTATCCCATTTTAAATAAATTTCCATAAGCTACAGCACTCTGGTGTTCCATGCCTAAATGTGGGGCCTGCACAAGTTTATAACCATCTTTATAGAAAGGATAAGGTCCGAACCAGTATTCGAAATTCTTAAGCATACGTTTTACATCGGTGTCCCAATGTGGCCTGGCCTGGAGACTATCCTCCTTTAATGACCAGAAATCCAGGCTCAGGTTGCCGTTCTCTCCTTTATAATTGTCTGTCCAATGCGCATATTTTCCCGTGTAAAAGGTAACCGTATAATTGTTGATGGGGTTGCTGACAAACCAGTTATATTCTTTATATCCGTCCGGTTGATCTTTTATGCTGCGCAGGCGGCCATTAGAAATTTCCTGCAGTCCTTTGGGCACACTGATACTGATGAGTACGCTATCCACCTCATCACTCTGATGATCTTTGTTGGGCCACCAGGAACTTGCCCCAAATCCCTGGCAGGCTACTGAAACCCAGGGATTGCCGGCTTTATCTTTACTGAAAATAAAACCACCGTCCCATGGCGGGTTGCGGGCAATAACCGGATCGCCTGAATAATATACCTTGAATTTATCTTTTGACCCTTTTTTAATTACCGCAGGGAAAGTCACAAAAACAGCATTGAATTCTCTTTTGAAAGGTAATTCCTGGTCTTTATAAACGATTTTTTCGACTTTAAGGTTACTGAACAGGTCGAATTGTAAAAGCGAGAAGTCTGCCGTAGCTGTAAAGTTGAACTCATTGCTGCCGCTGATAGATTTATTGTCGATATCTATCTTAACAGCCAGATGATAATAATTAAGATCATAACAAGTACGGGCAGAGGTTAGCATTCCCCTGAGGGTATCCGCGCGAGAAAAGGAATGTTCTTTACTCAATAGCTGTGCCTCAGCACTGAAAATGATTAAGAAGAACGCTGCGATAAGGTAAATGGTCCGTTGCATATGGCGGCTTTATTTATGGTTTTAAACAGTTAGGGGTTATAAGAATAAATCGTGTTTAAATATAAGGCGATAAATATATATTCAAATGAAATGATTGTACCTTTATGCGTAATTATTATGCTGTTTCATGCCTGGTCTTCCTAAACACCGTTTTTACGCTTTCCTGTCGGATAGCTTTCCCGCTTTCATTAAATTTGGTCTGACCGGGGCATCGGGACTGGTTATCGATTTCGCCTTAACCTGGTTTTTTAAGGATGAACTCCATTTCAATAAATTCATAGCCAACGCCATAGGATTTACCACAGCCGTGGTCAGTAATTACCTCATTAACCGTAACTGGACGTTTAAAATGGCCAAATCAAAAGCAGCCCCGCAGTTCACTGCATTTGTTACGGTTTCATTGATTGGCTTATTGCTTAACTCTTCTATCATATTTTTATTGAATAATATGATGGGCCTGAATTTTTATATCAGTAAAGCTATAGCCATAATTGTTGTATTTTTCTGGAATTTCAGTGCGAATTATTTCTTCGTTTTCAAAGCACCAAAAGACAAGAACTTAAATTAGAATGCTTATGCAGGAAGTGTTTTCTGACAAAAAAACAAAATGGCTGTACCTTTTTATAGGCCTGGCGGTGCTGCTGAACTTTAGCGGATTGTTTATTACCCTGATGGGCCCGGACGCGGCCCTATATGCTTCTGTAGCCAAAACTATGGCTAACACTAATAATTTTTCCGATTTATTTGCACAGGGAAGGGACTGGCTGGACAAACCTCATTTTCCATTTTGGGTTACAGCGGCTTTCTTTAAAATATTCGGTGTACATACCTGGTCCTATAAATTGCCAGGTATTCTTTTTGTGTTGCTGGCTGCATTATATACCTATAAACTGGCAAAAGACCTATATAACGAGCAAATCGCATTATGGGCGGTACTGATCTTACTGACCTCCCAGCATATTATTATCAACAGCATGGATGTACGGGCCGAACCCTATCTCACCGGGCTGATCGTCGCAAGTGTTTATCATTTTTATAAATCCCTTCGTAAAACCTGGGTACTGCACCTGGTACTGGCCAGCCTGTTTGCTGCCTGCGCAGTGATGACGAAAGGTGTTTTTGCCTTAATTCCAATAGGAGGGGCAGTAGCCGGAGAATTACTGATTAAAAAAAACTGGAGGATGGTTTTCAACTTCCGCTGGCTTGCTGCCCTTATCCTCATCCTGATCTTTATACTTCCGGAGCTGGTTACTTTATATATGCAGTTTGACCTGCATCCTGAAAAAACCGTTTTCGGCCACACACAGGTATCAGGTATCAGGTTCTTTTTCTGGGACAGCCAGTTTGGCCGGTTTTTCAATACCGGGCCAATAAAAAAATCCAGTGGTGATCCTACCTTTTTCCTGCATACGATATTATGGGCATACCTGCCCTGGAGCCTGCTGCTTTATGCTGCAGTTTTTCAGTTTTTCCGTAAAAACTTCAGTAGGCCTTCCAGTGCTGAGTGGTATTGTACTTCAGGCGCCTTGTTAACTTTTCTTGTTTTCTCCATTTCTAAGTTTCAGCTGCCCTTTTATATTACTATAGTCTTTCCTTTTTTTTCAATTCTTTGCGCAGCCTATATCTGCAGCATCCGCCAGGAAAAATCCCTTAAACTGATCAGGGTTATACAACTGGCAGTCTGTGCAATCATGATGATACTGATCCTTGTTTTGCACTACTTCTTCCGTCCGGAAGGCCTTACACCTGCAATTGGTTTACTGTTGATTATTCCGGTAATATTATTTACCGTTGTTTCTTTTGGCCATAAAAATGACTGGTTTAAAGTATTTTATCAGGTCTGTTCGGCAGTTTTTTTTGTAAATCTTTATTTCAACCTGGTTTATTATCCGCAACTGCTGAAATACCAGGCAGACAGCGAGGCAGCTTTCTGGATTAATGCAAATAATAAAAAGAACCTGCCTGTGGTGCAAACAAGAATCGGATTCGGTTACCCGCTTGATTTTTATACCGAAGCGCCTGTTTATTTTTACAGGGGCATGGCCAATGATGTACTGCCGCCGAAACCCTACCTGTTATATGCGGAGAAGGATTTTATCGATCAGCTGGCCGCCAGCGGAGCAAAGATAGAAAGGTTAAAGACATTCGGCAGTTTCCGCATCACTATGGTTAAGGGAAAGTTTTTAAATCAACATACGCGTAAAGCAGCATTGATCACAAACGAAGTGGTGCTGGTTAAATAGAAAAACAAACAATTAAATTAGAAACAACTAGCAATAAAGCCTTTATCATATGCAGATTTTAATAGAGGTTTGTTAACTTTGCTCAACAAAAATTTTGAATATGCAATACGACGTCGTTATTATTGGTTCTGGTCCTGGTGGTTATGTTAGTGCAATCAGATGTGCACAATTAGGCTTAAAAACTGCAGTTATAGAAAAATATAAAACTTTTGGTGGCACCTGCCTGAATGTGGGTTGTATTCCTTCAAAAGCATTACTGGATTCTTCAGAGCATTATCATAATGCTGCACATACTTTTGGTACGCATGGTATCGACCTTAAAAATTTAAGTGTGAACATGCCGCAGATGATAGCCCGTAAAAACGATGTGGTTGCACAAAATACCGCAGGGATAGTGTACCTGTTTAAAAAGAATAAAATTGACAGTTTTGAAGGTGTAGGTTCATTTGTAGATAAAAATACAATTAAGGTAACCAAGGCAGATGGTACATCAGAGAACGTTACCGCAAAAAATGTAGTGATCGCCACAGGTTCAAAACCAACGGCCTTGCCATTTTTACCGATAGATAAAAAACGAATCATTACTTCTACGGAAGCATTAAATATTACTGAAGTGCCAAAAACGATGGTCGTAATTGGTGGCGGGGTGATCGGCTTGGAGCTTGGTTCTGTTTACGCACGTTTAGGTACCAAAGTTTCAGTCGTTGAATTCCTGCCTTCTATTATTGCTACAATGGATGGCGGACTGGGAAAAGAATTGCAGCGCGTGCTGAAAAAGTCACTGGGTATGGAGTTTTATAT
>Ga0160457_1000822_pt1 | contig 10934 bp, 8 predicted proteins | sample HID1972M_E6MG_FD_108242 | JGI IMG/M metagenome (GOLD analysis project Ga0160457, IMG submission 108242) | Enriched pill bug-associated microbial communities from UW Madison campus, WI, USA - HID1972M_E6 MG | ecosystem: Host-associated > Arthropoda: Insects > Digestive system > Unclassified ... | reverse complement strand
TTTAAAGTTTTAAATATCGTATTGGGAAATGATGGTGCACAGATATTGGCATTTAACAGTCTATTGTCTTGATTCGAAATTCGACTTATTAGTTGTATCACTCCTCTATATCTAACATAATCATAAGTATTTAATTAAATCGGTCTGTTGTAATCGTTTTGTAATGGTTTTTTTATTATTTAATTGGTATATCGGTGACGTTTTATGATTATAGCCAAGGTTTATTGTTTATAATATTGCATTATATACTAGTATTACATGTAAATATCTGCTAATTGTTAATTATTTATATAAAAAAGCTTATAAATAATGGAATTTTTATATTTATACAAGCTTATTTTGTTAATTTTATCAAAAAAAGTTCATATTATTTAATTTTATATTAGGAAATAAAATAATTTGCTGTATTTTTATCAAGTAAAATAATAAAACATAAAAATTTACCAATAAATAGCTATAAAAATGTCAACAAACAGGGTTCAAGCTTTACAAACTGTTTTAACCAGAACAATTCCTGAGTTTAAAGCACCATCTGATAAAATTTCAGACTATTACGCATCGAATGTTTTTAATAAAGCCAATATGTTGGCTTTTTTGCCAGAGGAAACCTATGAAGCTGTATCAGACTCTATAGAAAGTGGATCTTCTATTAGTCGTGAGGTTGCTGAAAAAATCTCCGCAGCCATGAAAGCTTGGAGTATGAGTAAAGGTGTTACTCATTACACCCATTGGTTTCAGCCATTAACTGGTTCTACTGCAGAAAAGCATGATTCTTTCTTTGAGCCAGGCTTAGACGGTAAAGCAATTGAGAGGTTTTCGGGAGATGCCTTGGTACAACAAGAGCCAGATGCATCAAGCTTTCCTAACGGAGGAATCAGAAGCACGTTCGAAGCTCGCGGTTACACTGCATGGGATCCATCTTCGCCGGCCTTTATTTTCGGAAAAACCTTATGTATTCCCACCGTATTTGTTTCATATACCGGCGAGGCACTAGATTATAAGGCTCCTTTATTAAAAGCTCTTTCCATCATGGATAAAGCTGCCACAGATGTTTGTCATTATTTTGATACGAGCATTCAAAAAGTAAGTGCTTCTTTAGGAATAGAACAAGAATATTTCCTGGTAGATATTGCTTTATTTAATGCAAGACCAGATTTATATTTAACTGGAAGAACATTGTTTGGGCATGCATCTGCTAAAGGACAACAGTTAGAAGATCATTATTTCGGGTCTATTCCTGAAAGAGTATATGCCTATATGCAGGATTTTGAGACAGAAGCTCTTAAGTTAGGTATCCCTCTAAAAACCAGGCATAACGAAGTTGCACCTTCACAATTTGAATGTGCTCCAATTTATGAAGAAATAAATTTGGCAATTGATCATAACCAGTTATTAATGGATGTGATGGATAAAGTTGCAAAAAGACACCATTTCAAGGTTTTACTTCATGAAAAACCATACGGAGGCATTAATGGTTCCGGAAAGCACAACAATTGGTCTTTGATCACCGATACAGGTAAAAACTTACTATCGCCCGGAAAGACTCCAAAGAACAATTTGATGTTTCTTACTTTTCTAGTGAATACAATAAAAGCAATCTATGAACATGCTGATTTATTAAGAGCATCCATTGCATCAGTAAGCAATGATCATCGTTTAGGTGCGAACGAAGCTCCGCCTGCGATTATTTCTATTTTTCTCGGAGAGCAATTAAATGACATATTGGATGAGATTGAAACTTCGAAAATAGTTAATAAAGCAAAAGAAACGGAAATGTGGCATAGTATTCCAAAAATTCCACAGATTCTTTTAGATAATACAGATCGTAACCGTACTTCACCCTTCGCTTTTACTGGAAATAAATTTGAATTAAGAGCTGTAGGGTCCTCTGCGAACTCTTCAAACCCAATGACGATTTTGAATATGATCGTTGCAGATCAATTGATCAAGTTCAAAGTAGAGGTAGACGAATTAATTAAAAAAGGCGATCAAAAAGAAGTAGCTCTTTTGACAATCATTAAAAAGTATACTACGGAATCTAAAAATATTCGTTTCGAGGGCAATGGTTATAGCGAAGAGTGGGCGTTAGAAGCAGAAAAGCGTGGTTTACAAAATATTAAAACTACACCGAAAGCTTTAGATGCACTGGTTTCAGAAAAGACTGAAAAGATTTTTGAGACGACTGGTGTTTTCACTAAAAGGGAAGCCCATGCCAGGCATGAAATTCTTTTGGAAGCCTATTATAAAAAGTTGCAGATCGAAGCCCGTATCATTTGTGAAATGGTAACTAATATGATTATTCCTTCAGCTATAAAATATCAGTCTGATATTATTAATAACGTAAAAGGCTTAAAGGATATTGGTTTTAATAAAGATTCTTACCAAGCTCAAATACTCATTATTGAGGAATTGTCTAAACATATCAATTTCATTAAAACAAATGTTTACGAAATGATTGAGGAGCGAAAAAAAGCGAATGTTATTAAAGATAGTCGTGAGAAAGCAATTGCCTACGATGAGAAAGTCAAAGCTTATTTCGATCCAATTAGATATCATGTAGATAAGTTGGAATTATTAATTGATGATGCTATCTGGCCGCTGCCGAAATTCAGAGAACTATTATTCATAAAATAAAACATTTCAAATCTAATACTCACAAAGGTTCAATATATACTTAATTAAACAGAAAATGAAAAAATATGTACCATTCGGAGCCTTACTTATTGCGCTTATTATAGCGCTAGTTTCTCCCGCGACAGAAGTAACAACAATGACTGAAGGCACTATTGACACAGGCGATACAGCTTGGTTGTTAATGTCGGCTGCACTTGTATTATTAATGACACCCGGTTTAGCCTTCTTTTATGGAGGTATGGTTAGCAAGAAAAATGTAATTTCAACGATGTTGCAAAGCTTCGTTTGTATGGGCTTGATCACTATCTTATGGGTGGTATTTGGTTTTAGTTTAGCTTTTGGAGATGATATTGGCGGTATTATCGGAAGTCCTTCAACATTTTTTATGATGAAAGGAATGCTCGGTAACAATGTCTGGCCTGCAATGCCAACTGTGCCTATTGCCCTTTTTGCTATGTTTCAGTTAAAATTTGCTGTTATCACACCGGCACTAATCACAGGTGCATTTGCAGAAAGAATTCGTTTTAATTCTTATCTGATTTTTATTACCCTGTTCATGATATTCATTTATGCACCGCTTGCACACGCTACATGGCATCCTTCAGGTTTATTAGCAGGGATAGGTGTTCTTGATTTCGCAGGAGGAACTGTCGTACATATGTCTGCAGGTTGGGCTGCATTGGCTTCGGCATTGTATCTTAAAAAGAGAACGGATATTGCACATGCACCTGCCAGAATAAGTTATGTTATTTTAGGAACAGGTTTACTATGGTTTGGATGGTTTGGCTTTAACGCAGGATCTGCCGGTGGCGCTAATGGGCTTGCTGCATCTGCATTTGCAACCACAACTACAGCATCTGCTGCTGCAGCTATGGCATGGATATTCTTTGATATATTAAGAGGTAAAAAACCTTCAGCAATGGGTGCTTGTATTGGCGCTGTTGTAGGTTTAGTAGCTATCACTCCTGGCGCCGGATTTGTTACAATTCCTCATTCATTGGTTATCGGTATTGTTGCAGCCGTTGTTAGTAACCTTGTTGTTCTTTGGAGAACTCGTAAAGGAATAGATGATACACTTGATGTTTTCCCTTGCCATGGAGTAGGTGGTATGGTAGGTATGCTTTTAACAGGTGTATTTGCAAGCAGTTCAGTAAACAGTGCAGTTACAACCGATGGATTATTCTTTGGTGAGACGGGCCTATTTACGGCTCATCTCATAGCTCTTGTCGCTGTTTCATTATTTGCTTTTCTGGGTTCTCTGTTGCTATTGAAAATAACAGATACGATCAGCACATTAAGAGTTTCGGACGATGCTGAGTTTGTTGGCTTAGATAAAAGTCAGCATGACGAAGAGTTATAGTTTTTAATTAGTTTAGGTTTGTTGGGAAGGCTGTCCAAATTTGGACAGCCTTTTTTTATTTCGACTAATTATTTAAGAAAGATATTTACCTACAATTGGCATTCTTCTGCCCATCCCAAATGCTTTGGGAGAAACACGCAAAATGGGTGGTGTTTGATAGCGCTTGAATTCTGCTGTGTTCACCATCTTAATTATTCTCTCAACCATATCCTCTTTAAACCCTTGAGCTATGATTGCTGCAGAACTTTTCTTTAATTCAATATATTGATAAAGTATTTTGTCTAATTGATCGTAATCAGGAAGAGAATCCGAGTCTTTTTGATCAGGGCGGAGTTCAGCAGAAGGTGGTTTCACGATTGAGTTCACCGGGATCACTAAACCATCTTTATTAATAAACTGTGCCAATTGATAGATTTGTGTTTTGTAAACATCGCCAATTACACCTATTGCACCACACATATCACCATATAGTGTGCCGTAACCCACTGCGCATTCGCTTTTATTTGAAGTATTTAACACAATATATCCGAATTTATTGGACATCGCCATAACAAGTATTCCCCTAACTCTTGCTTGAATATTTTCTTCCGCTATATTAAAAGGTAAACCTTGGAAAGCGGGAGCAAGCATATTATCAAATGCATCTGCAGCTTCTTTTATGGGTATGATTTCATGCATACAACCGATATTATTAACCAAGTCCATTGCATCATCAATAGAATGATCCGTAGAATATTTTGAAGGCATTAATACAGCCATAACGTTTTCCGGGCCCAAAGCACGACATGCCAGTGCACACACAATTGCTGAGTCTATTCCTCCCGACAAGCCAAGTACAGCTTTTTTAAATCCGGATTTTCGGAAATAATCTTTAATACCTAGAATTAATGCATCATGAATTTGCTCAATATCAGATACAGCCTGATGCTTTATAGGTTTTAATCCCTGTAGTTTATTATCTGTAAATTCATACACCCTAATCTCTTCTTCGAAATACGTCATTTCATCCAGTAAATTACCATCTTTGTCAAAAGCCAGGGAACCTCCATCAAAGACAATTTCTGTTTGCGCACCCACTTGATTTACATATAAAAGCGGAAGTTTGTAATGGCTCGCATTATTCGCTAAAGTTTCTACTCGTTCATCATCATGTAAATAGGAGAATGGAGAGGCGGCAATATTAATCATTAAGTCAGGCTCCTGTTTGATTAGTTCATCCATTGGGTTGGATACATACAAAGGATTATTGTTAATATTCCATAAATCTTCACAAATTGTCAGAGCAATCTTTTTGCCTTTAAATTCAATGCAATTAAAAGTAATTGCAGGTTCAAAATAGCGATACTCATCAAATATATCATAGTTAGGCAACAGTGCTTTTTTAACAACGTTTTTTATATTTCCTTCCTCAATAAAATAGGCAGCGTTATATAAATCTTTACCGGCTACCAGGTTGTTTTTTACCGGCAATCCAATGATACAAGCGATACCCATAGTGTATTTGGCAATTTCCTGAGCTGACTGTTCACAAAGATCAATAAACTCCTCAAACTCCAGGTAGTCACGTGGCGGGTAACCGCAAACAGCTAATTCAGCAAAAACAACAAGGTCTGAACCTTGATCTTTTGCTTTGATAATATGATCAATAATCTTTTTTGTATTGTATGCAAAATCTCCTATTGTATAATTAAGTTGTGCCAGTGCTATTTTCATTTGTGTATAAGATTGTCTTTAAGTTTATGAACAACAGCATAAACTCATTGTTTCTTTTTATTAAGATAAAGCTAAAGTTGCATCAAAATTAATATACTTAAGGAATTATATTAATTTTGGCGCTTACAAATTTATATTATTCTTATGAAGCTAATTTATAAAGGCAAAACTAAAGACGTTTACAGTTTGGGTGAGAATGAAGTGTTGTTGAAGTTCAAAGATGATGTAACTGGTACCGATGGTGTATTTGATCCTGGAGCAAATACAGTAGGCTTAACGATTGAAGGTGCTGGTAAATCAGGATTGAAGATGACTAAACATTTCTTTGAATTAATAGAAGCCAATAATATTGCTACCCATTACGTATCTGCTGATTTAAACGAAGTGAGCATGGTCGTGAAACAAGCCGATGTATTGGGAAAAGGTTTGGAAGTGATTTGCAGATATAGAGCGGTTGGTAGCTTTTATAGAAGATATGCCGCTTATTGTGAGGAAGCACAAAAGCTAGACGCACTTGTTGAAGTTACTATTAAAGATGATGAGCGAGGAGACCCTGTCATATCTGAAGATACATTAGCGATGTTAGGCATACTTTCTAACGATGCTTATCAGGAAGTTAAAGCCTTAACCAGAAAAATCTGTGATTTAATTAAATCAGAGTTAGCTAAAAAAGGGTTGGATCTTTATGATATTAAGCTAGAATTTGGTAGAAATAAAACCACCGGAGAAATTATGCTGATTGATGAAATATCCGGTGGAAATATGCGTGTTTATAAAGACGGTCAATACATTGTACCTTTAGAGTTAGAAAAATATTTCTTAGGATAAATCAAGGTGTTTATAATATAATTCAGCTTAGAGGCATCAGCCCCAATCAGAACTAATTTAACCTGTTTTATTCTTTTTGCTCTTCCACGTAGATAAAAGCAGAAAGAAGGTTGCTACGGGCGCTAAAGCAAAAACACCAAATAACCAGGTGGCAGCATTTTGCGTTCCTTCCAAGCCTCCTGGTTCTATCAAACCTGTGAGGTTTACAACTAAACCTGCGAAAGCAGTTGCGATAGCGGTAGCTAAAAGTTGCACCGTAGTGATAGAGGCTGAGGCTTTCTCTCCTTCATCCTTCGGTGCATAGGTTAATACTCGAGTAAGTAAATGTGGCCAGCCTATTCCAATTCCCATTCCGACCATAAGCAGGCAGGCAGAGATTAAAATAAAGAATGCTGTATGAGAAAAGTCTTGCGAGGGCATGATGAGCGCCAATCCGCATAGTCCGATAAAAATGAGCCCTAGTCCGATAAAAATACTGGTTCGTACTTTATTAGGAGAAATTCCTGAAAAAAGAATAGAAGCAGTAGTCCAACCTACAGCAATAAGAACGGTTAAATAGCCGGCTAACAGAGGTGAATATTGGTGTATAACTTTAAAGAAATAAGGTATATATATTTCTACTGCCGTACTACTATTTATAAGTGCAATGACAACATAAGTTGCTCCTAAAGTTTTGGTAAGGTCATAACTTCCACGAGGTAATAAGCGGTTAGTAGCTTTTTTATCTATCCTTACAGTCCAGAAAAGTAAGATAACAGCTAACAAAATACTACTTACATTCCAAATCAAATGCTGACTTGCAGCCCCGCCTGATACAGCCAGTGCCGCTATCGTAATCAGCATAAGTTGTATCCACGGAAGAGATGCTTTCTCATTTACAGCCGCTAGCTTTTTTGGCAGTATCTTTTCTGTTAAAATCAGCAATCCGAGTGCGATAGCCATTAAGGTAACAAATGCCATGCGCCAGTGACTATACTCTGCGTAGATGCCGCCAATAAATGGACCAATAAAAGTAGCTACGCCCCACATTGCCGAAATTAAAGCCATCGCTCTAGGCCATAATCGTTCTTCAAATATGACATTAACCATTGCATAAGACAGAGCAAATAGCAAGCCTCCACCTATACCCTGTATAAATCTACCTATAAGTAATACATACATATAAGGAGCTACTGCACATAATAATGCTCCGGTAATAAATAAAATAATAGCCTCGCGATAACTTATTTTAGGACCTTTTTTCAATAAGTTTCTGGAAGATAAGACTGAGCCTATAATGGCTGCCACAACGTATACGGTAGTAGCCCAGGAATAGAATGCAAGTCCACCAATATCTTCAATAACAGAAGGCATTATGGTTGTAGCGAGAAAAACATCCGTTGCATGCAATACTACTCCTGCTGCTAAGGCAATAGCTTTTAATCCATTTTTACCCTTGAATAATTCCTTCCAAGTTGCCGATTGCTCAACTATTGTAGTATAACTCATAATTCAAATAAGACAGAATATGTAGAATTATATAATAGAATTTTGTTCATTTATTTTATCCTTCGAGAAATAGCGTGAAATAGTTTTTGAATAAATAACGACTATTACCCCGATTAGGATTTTTAATCCTGCTGTTACTAAAAAGCTTCTATCGTAGCTTTCCGTTGAAAAATCATTTTGTATTAACTGAATATGATTCTTTAAGCGGTAGGCAAAGTCGGGTAAAGTCAAAATAATTGTTAACAAACCAACAATGGTTAATGCAATTTCATAAATCGTTTTCTTATCTGTAAAAAGCTTTATCGGTTCTTCAAAGTCTTCCTTTTTACAAATTAGCTTTGTTACTCCTCTGGTTCTAAAAAGTAAAAGCCATGTAAAGGCTGCTAGAATTAAAAAACTACAAACTGTTGCGATGAGAATGGGTGTTTGATTAAAGTTTCCCATCATATCAGAATTGTTTTGTGATTGCATTAAGAAAGTTGCATATGTAAGTACTTCTCTCAGCTGTATAATTAGTAAGGTAACTAAGTAGAACCCTAATATCTTTATAGCTATTTCGTAAATATCTGATTTAGTCATGTATGTTTACTGAATGTAATTTATTTTTATATTCCATTTTATATAAGTCAAACCCTTCTGCCCAGTAATCTTTTTTAACTTCATTAAGCTCAAAACCATTCTTTTGGTAGAACTCATATGTTAACTGTGTGGTTCTAACAGTAATAGTTTTTATTGTTTCAATTGAACTTAATACGCCAATTCTATACTTCAATAATAAAGTTCCAAATCCCTTCTTTTGAAATTCAGGATGCAAAATATCCCAGCTTATTATTCCAGTTGTCTTATCATTTTCAAAATTTATTCCTCCACTGCCTATTATTTGATTATCCACTTCAATAACATAATACTTTTCAATCTCATTGTCTAAATAATATAATAAGTCTTTTTCTTCTTCGGGCGAGAAGTAGGTAGGAGTGTTTAATTTTAACAAATTTATAACTTTAACTTTGTCTGAATTTTTATATTCTTTGATTAGCACCTTATATTTCATTTCTGTTCTATTCTATTTAGAATCTCAATATATAAACAAACATTTAATTAAAGGGCCAGAAATCTATTAATAACTTATTCGCTCTTGTTTTAATGGTACTATTTTTTAATCGTTCTAAATAGTTATAGCTTTGTCAATATTTCTTAAACTTTCCTTGTATGTCTTTTCCCGAATACCAAGAAGGCAGATAGTTTATTCGTCAGATTAGAGGAGATCACAGAATTTGCTCAAACTCGATCAAATTTGTTCTTGAGCACGAGCTAATAAATTTATGGTACTTCGTTTTAGTTGAACAGTGGTTGAACAGTGGTTGAACAGTGGTTGAACAGTCCTCAAGCAGTGGTAAAAGGACTGTTCAACTACAGTTTGATATCTGTTTGATCTTTGTTTATTTACTGTTAGTGAGCATGATCTCCACCAGAGTTAGTCAACTTAGCTAATACAAAAAATGCTCCTTTTGTAACGATTCTTGCATTTTCAGGTGCTTCTTCAATAAAGGTTATCTGCGTATAACCAATATCTGATTTACCGGCTATGACCGGTATTTTTGTAAAGTTTACCTCATCTGCTGAGTGATTGTTTTTCTCTAAATGATCCTCATCCACCACAAATATATATTGCTGACCTTCATGACTAACAATGGCTTCGTTGGGTACAGCATCTACTTTTGAATCATTAAATCCCATATGTGCTGTAATATTCATTCCATCAATTAAGCCAGTTTTATCGCCTGTAACCTGCGCATGTACAATGATGGTTTTATTGTTTTCCTCAAAAGAAGAACCTGTTGAATACACGGTAGCTGTAAATTTTTTATCCGGATTATTGGTAAGAAGGAAATCGACATTTTGCCCTTCTTTGAAGCTTGCCAAATCTTTCTCATAAACGTGCAAATCGACATGGATTTTCCTGTTGTCAATAATCTCTGCAATGGGTGTGCTGGTATCTACATAGCTTCCGATTTGTACAAAAATGTTTCCTACAATACCGCTTACGGGCGCTACAATATTCAAACTTGTTATTAAGTTGTTATTATTTATTTTGGAAGTATTAATTCCCATGATTTGTAGCTGTCGCATTAATGATGCTTTCCTTGCACTTAAGGCTTTGAAGTTGGCTTCTGCCTGCTGTAGATTTTTGAGAGCTCCTGCATTTCCTTCATAGAGATCTTTTTGACGATTATATTCAATTTTTGCTAAAGATTCTTGCGTGGTCATTGTTAAAAAATCTTCTTGCATCTTAATGTAATCTGCATTGGTAACAGAGGCTATACGCTCACCTTTATTGACGAAGTTTCCTGGTTGTATATAGATTTGTTGAATTACACCCGGATAAAGTGTAGTTGCTTTTGCTCTGTTTTGATTAGGAACGCGTAATTCACCGCTTACTTTTAAGAGATCTTTTAAAACTTTTTGTTCAATCGTGTCAAATTGAATGTCTACTGCTTTTATTTGTTCCTGGCTAAGTGAAACGGTGTTTTCATCTTCATGCTCTTCTTCAATGGGATCATTGTTAGTCAATTCAGCTGTTTGGTTTTGACAGGATGAAAATGCGATTAGCTGAATGATAGCTAAGATTATATATATTCTTTTCATTGTACTTTATTGATTGATGAAGTATAGATAGTTTATTTGAGCCTGATTATAATCGTTTAATGCCTGAAGATAGTTCTCTCGGATATTTACGGCTTGACTGAGAAATTCACTGAAGCCTGTAAAGCCAATTTCGCCACTGCGGTAACTCAATTGTGCTGCTTTTATGATTTCATTGGCCTGTTTTAAACCAGAGCTTTCATAAAATTGAACAAGTTCAGATTGCTTATCAACAGCCGCTAATGCTTGCAGTTTTTGCGAGCTTAAT
>Ga0160457_1000819_pt1 | contig 10951 bp, 11 predicted proteins | sample HID1972M_E6MG_FD_108242 | JGI IMG/M metagenome (GOLD analysis project Ga0160457, IMG submission 108242) | Enriched pill bug-associated microbial communities from UW Madison campus, WI, USA - HID1972M_E6 MG | ecosystem: Host-associated > Arthropoda: Insects > Digestive system > Unclassified ... | reverse complement strand
GCTGGCGTTGCCGGTTTTCGTGTTGTCTATTGTTGTTTATCGGTTCTCAAGCTGGCGTTGCCGGTTTTCGTGTTGTCTATTGTTGTTTTCAGCAACTCTTGCTTTTTTTAATCGTCTTCAAGCTGCCTTCGGCGGTTATCGGTTCTCTGTCTCCGCGCGCTAAAGATAGGAAGCCTGCATCAAACTATTAAAAAATATGCGTAAATGAATACAACAAAGATTTAAGCCTGTTCCTATTCTCCGTCTTCGGTTTCAGTATCAGGCATTGTTTAATGCGCATAAAGCGTTCATACAATTTGGGTTTCTTCTCCAGTTCCTCAGCAAACTTTCTTGCTACATCATGCTTCTGCGTAGCGGGATCATACAACATTGCCGTGCACATGCAGTTTTTGCGTTCTTTACTTTTTAAAATCTCGAAGTTTACGCAACTCTGGCAACCTTTCCAGAATTCTTCATCCTGAGTAAGCTCAGAGTAGGTCACTGGCTCATAACCCAAACCGGAATTGATTTTCATTACGGCCAGCCCGGTAGTTAAACCAAATATTTTTGCCTTCGGATATTTCTGTCTGGACAGCTCAAATATTTTCGCTTTGATAGTATGTGCGAGGCCTACTTTTCTGTATCTGGGACTGACAACCAGGCCTGAATTGGCAACAAACTGCCCATGGCTCCAGGTTTCAATATAACAGAAACCGGCCCATGAACCATCTTTATGAAAGGCAATAACAGATTTTCCATCGGAAATCTTCCCTGCAACATAATCAGGGGAACGTTTTGCAATACCTGTACCTCGTGCCTTAGCCGATTCTGCCATTTCTTCACAGATTTCCTCTGCAAAAACACGATGTTCAGGAAGTGCGACCTGCACTATAAAATCGTTGATATTCATTAAAATGTTAACGAAATAAATAAATAAATGTTCAGATTAATTGGGTTTGAAGAGGAGCAGCCTCTATGATCGGAGTTAAGAGAACTCAAATACGGGGTGTATAATTTTGCCGGCTGGTAGTCACATAAATAACCGGTTGCAAACGTTCAATATATAAACTTCTCGCAGCAATATTTTTTGCTGTTACAATAGAGAGTTTATGTGTGACGTGCTTGTTCATTTTGTGTCTGTATTCCTGCTTTAAATTACTTGAGGTGCAAAGGTTTAAATAATTATTGAGTTGTGCAATACGTTTTTAATTTTTTTACATTTATCCGGTAAATAAAATGCCTCGTTCGGCTACCTGCCAAACCGGAAATAATCAGCCAGCGGATCCGGGTTTCCTTCCATTATGCCTGGAATTATGTCCATACCCAATACAGAAAAAGTTATCCCGTTTCCGCCAAACCCAAGTACAAAATAAGAAAGGGGAAATTTTGGGTGTTCGCCGATATAAGGCAGGCCATCAGGCGTCTCACCAAATGTCCCTGACCAGACAAAATCTTCAATAAAATTCAGCTCTGGAAGACACTGCTGAACGGCTTTGATCAGCTTATTCTTTTTCTTATCCAGCAAGGCATTGCGCCTCAACGAATTTTTAAAATTTTCGTCTTCGCCCCCGACCAGCAAACGACCGTCACTGGTGGTCCGCATATATAAATAGGGGACATCTGTATTCCAGAATAAAGTATCACAGATGTCATTGGTCAATGTTGTGTTCTTTTCACTGACTATAGCATAAGTACTTTTTAACTTCACGATTTTCTGCGGGAGCATATCCTGCGTTTCATAACCTGTACAATACACGATTTTTCCTGCAGCAATTACTGCGCCCGTTGCTGTTTCTGCAAGCACATGTGTTTTTTCATATCTCACGCGATCCAACGCTGTTTTATCATAGACCCTTAATCCTTTATTGCTGTTATAATGCAATAAATCATGGGCCAGGCGAAAAGCGTCCACACTGCCGCCATCCGCAGATAAAATAGCCCCTTCAGCCTGCAGTCCATATTTTTGCCTTATTGTCTCCTTCTCCAGCCAGCTGACTTCAAAGCCGGCACTTTTTCGGGCCTCAAACTCCTTTTTCAGCCATTTGAGATCTTTAGTCTTTGCAGAGAAATAAACCGATTCTTTCTGCTCGAAACCCGCAGCGGAGTTGATTTCCTTTACCAGGTCCCGTAATTTATAAATGGAATCCCTGCAGGCCCTGTAACAAGCAACAGCCCCATGTTCCCCTATCATTGAACTCAGCTTATATAAAGGAACATCTATTTCATATTGCAACATAGAAGTTGTCGCGGAACTGCTGCCATTGGCAATCTCCCTTTTATCGATCATAACCGTCTGATAACCTTTTTCTATAAAAGAATGTGCCATTAAAGCTCCCGTAATTCCACCGCCAACAATCAATATATCACAGGTTATATTTTCCCTGAGCGAAGGATAAGTATGCAACAACCCATTTTTTACAAGCCAGAAAGGTTCATTGGAACGTACATTCATCATCAATTTTAATGGTATAACAACGATTCTTATTCCCGGTTTTGTCTGACCGTATTTATTTCACAAAATAAGCTGTTGAAACAAATAATTTGACCGCCCGGCGATCAACAAATCTATTATACTATTGTTTATTTGCATAAAAACATATTATGTCAATATTACTTTCCCCCTTAACTATAAAAAATGTCAATTTAAAAAACAGGATTACCGTTTCGCCGATGTGCCAGTATTCTGCTGAGAATGGTTTTGTAAATGACTGGCACCTGGTCCATCTAGGCAGCCGTGCTGTAGGTGGCGCGGCCCTTATTATTCAGGAAGCCACAGCCGTTTCGCCCGAAGGAAGAATATCTGCCGATGATGCGGGTATCTGGTTAGATGCACATATTCCTGCGCTGAAACGCATCACTGATTTCATTCATCATAACGGTGCTGTAGCGGGTATACAGCTTGCCCATGCCGGAAGAAAAGCAAGCGTTGCCGCGCCCTGGAAAGGAGGCAAGCAAATACCCCTGGCCGAAGGAGGCTGGAAAACAGTAGCTCCCAGTGCGGTCCCATTTTATGAAAATGATGAACTTCCCGAAGAACTCGACAAAGAAGGGATAGAGAAAATTAAAGCAGATTTCAGGTCAGCGGCACAAAGAAGCATTGCTGCAGGCTATAAAGTTATAGAAATCCATGCTGCCCATGGTTATGTTCTGCATCAGTTCCTTTCGCCCCTGAGCAATCAGCGGAACGATGAATACGGAGGGAGTCTTGAGAACAGGATACGGTTATTACTGGAAGTTATCGCAGTTATACAACAGGTATGGCCGGTAGAAAACCCATTATTTGTCCGCATCTCCGCAACCGACTGGGCAGAAGGCGGATGGTCTCCTGAAGAATCCGTACAACTGGCAAAAATACTGGAAGAAAAAGGCGTGGATCTAATCGACTGCTCATCTGGCGGCAATATCAGCTACCAGCAAATACCAGTGTTTCCCGGGTATCAGGTACAGTTCTCCGCCTCCATAAAAAAAGAGACCGGTCTTTTAACCGGTGCAGTCGGTTTGATTACTGACAGCCGGCAGGCAGAAGAGATCCTAAGGGAAAAAAAGGCGGACATGATCCTCTTCGCCCGGGAATTATTAAGGGACCCTTACTTTCCCATGCATGCAGCGCAGCAACTTGGGGATGAAATTAAATGGCCTGAGCAATATGAAAGGGCAAAACCGAGAAACCCGTCCTGATTTACAATCATACGCGACCAGAGAACTTATTGATTTTTTAACAAATCTTTAAACCAATTTGTTTTAATTTCGTTTTATATTAAAACCCCAACTATTATGTTTGATAAATTGATGGCAGCTCAGCAAAAGGCTGACGAGATAAAAAAACGTTTAGATACCGTTTCTATTTTCGCTGATGTTGAAGGCGGGGCAATCCGCGTTACTGCAACAGCCAACAAAACAATAACGTCAATCGAGATTGAGGAAGATTTCTTTAAAGAAACCGATAAAGAAGCACTGGAAGAACTTTTACTAACTGCGGTAAATAAAGTAATGTTGCAGGCGGAGGAGGTAAGCGCTGCAGAAATGCAGGCAGTAACGAAAGATATGCTGGGCGGTTTAGGCGGTATGTTTGGTAATTAAAACAAATACTGATGAAATATACATATTACGGACAATCCTGTTTTCTGCTGGAAGCAGATGGAAAAAAATATCTTTTTGACCCCTTTATCACGTCAAACCCTAAGGCTTCAGCCATCGACACAAAAGCCATTCAGGCCGATTATATTCTTGTTAGCCATGGCCATGGTGATCATGTTGCAGACCTGCCTTTACTGGCAAAACAAACTGGTGCATTGGTTATTGCAACGCCGGAAGTAGCGGAATGGGCAGGAAAACAAGGCATTACCAATATTCACTCCATGAATTTCGGGGTGGCTAAATTTGATTTCGGAAAGTTACGCATGGTATGGGCCACCCATTCCAGCGCCATGCCCGATGGCAGTAATGGTGGTAACCCAGCAGGATTTGTCCTTGAAGTTGGTGGTAAAGCGGTATACTTTGCCGGTGATACTTCACTTAATGCGGACATGAAGCTGCTTGCAGACCTGTACAAACTGGATTATGCTATTTTACCTATAGGAGGTAATTATACCATGGATGTAGACGATGCATTAATCGCGACTAAATATATTGGCTGCGATCATGTCATAGGTGTACATTACAACACCTTTCCGGTAATTGAAATCGATACTGAAGAAGCGGTTGCCAAATTTGAAAGGGAGAACAAAACTTTATACCTGCCTGCAATAGGTGAGACTATAGAATTATAAGGTCCCGGAAATGAACTGCGCCCAAATAGTCAGACACTATTTGGGCGCAGTTTTATTTTAATGCGCTTCCAGCCAGGTATTCCCTTCACCTATTTCAACTTCTATAGGAACCGTTGTCGGAATTGCAGTTTTCATCCGGTTGCTGATAATCTGTTTCATTACCTCTACCTCCGTTTTTAAAACATCGAACACAAGCTCATCATGTACCTGCATAGTCATTTTTGAAGTCAGTTTCTGCGCCTTCATGTCCTTGTGGATGTTGATCATGGCTATTTTAATCATGTCCGCAGCGGAGCCCTGTATAGGCGCATTGATCGCATTTCGCTCGGCGAAACCGCGTACTGTCTGATTAGCGGAGTTGATATCCCTTAAGTATCTCCTTCTGCCCATCATCGTCTCTACAAAACCGTTTTCCCTGGCGAAATTCATTGTATCGGACATATACCGTTTAATTCCGGGATACTGGGCAAAATACTGTTCAATGATTTCCGCAGCTTCCCTGCGTGGAATTCCCAGGTTTTGGGACAAGCCGAAAGCAGACTGCCCGTAGATAATTCCGAAGTTTACCGCCTTCGCGTTCCGCCGCTGTGTGGAATCCACGTTCTCAATAGCGATTCCGTATACTTTGGCCGCAGTAGCCGTATGAATATCTATGCCTTTATTAAAAGCATCCAGCATATTTTCTTCTTTACTGATATCAGCAATGATCCTGAGCTCTATCTGGGAATAATCCGCGGAAAGCAGTACATGATCTTCGTCCCTTGGAATAAAGGCCTTACGTACTTCCCTGCCCCTTTCCGTGCGGATCGGGATATTCTGCAGGTTTGGATTGTTCGAGCTTAACCTTCCCGTTGCTGCAACCGCCTGGTTATAACTGGTGTGTACCCGGCCTGTTTTAGGGTTGATCAATAATGGAAGTGCGTCCACATACGTAGATTTTAATTTCTGCAGCTGGCGGAAATCGAGAATATCTTTTACAATGTCACTTTTGTTTGCCAGCGCCAGCAATACATCCTCCCCCGTCTGATATTGCCCCGTCTTGGTTTTTTTTGCTTTCGGGTCGAGTTGTAGCTTATCAAAAAGTACTTCCCCCAATTGTTTGGGTGAAGCCAGGTTAAAAACTACTCCTGCTTTATCATATACCCGCTGCTCAAATATTCTGATATCGGTTTCCAGTTCTTTTGAATAATTGATAAGGGTATCCATATCAATCTTCACCCCCTCTTTTTCAATATCAGCCAAGACGTAAATCAGCGGGTTTTCAATATTGGTTGCCAGCTCCTCCGCATTAAGGTTTTTTAAAACCGGTTTAAACACTTCGGCAAGCTGCAAGGTCACATCTGCATCTTCTGCAGCATAATTCACCACCAGCTCAACAGGCACATCGCGCATGGTTCCCTGGTTTTTTCCTTTCGGGCCAATCAGGGTAGTAATGGAAATCGGCGTATACCCCAGGTAATTTTCTGACAGCACGTCCATATTATGCCTGGTATCCGGGTCTATCAGATAATGCGCCAGCATGGTATCAAATAATCGCCCCTGAATATGCACATCATACCATTTCATGATCAGGATATCGTATTTTATATTCTGGCCTGTCTTGCCAATATTTTCATTTTCCAGCACTCCGCGGAATTCTTCTACAATAGCCTTGGCCGCATTTCTATCGGCGGGGACCGGGACATACCAGCCCTCTCCGGGTTTAATGGAAAAGGATAAACCTACCAGTTCGGCCAGGTTGGCATCGGTACCGGTAGTTTCTGTATCAAACGAGAAGCTTTCCTGCTGTTCCAGCAAAGTGATCAGTGCTCCTCTTTTTTCCGGTGTATCGGCAAGATGGTAGGCTGGGTTTGTATCAAGTATAGTTTTCGCTGCTGACGGCTGCTCAAATGAATTAGGCAACTGTTCGAATGGTTTTGGTTTGCTTTCCGGCATATTAACCGCATTACCGAACAAATCCGTTTGCATTGACTGATTCGCTTTGGCATCGCCGACATTAAACGCATCCCCAAATACCCTGCGTCCCAGCGTCCTGAATTCCAGCTCTGCAAAAAGCGGCTCCAGAAGTTCCCTGTCCGGCTCTTCCGTCATTAGCGCAACTTCGTCAAACTCAACAGGCACATCCAGGATAATCGTTGCCAGTTTTTTTGAAATCATTCCCTGTTCAGCAAAATTCTCTACATTCTCTCTTTGTTTCCCTTTGAGTTCATGAGAATTGGCAATAATATTTTCTATAGTTCCGTATTGTTTGATCAGTGATTTAGCCGTCTTTTCCCCGATACCCGGTATTCCCGGAATATTATCCACTGCATCCCCCCATAAACCTAAAATATCAATGACCTGCTTCACATTCTCGATTTCCCATTTTGCCAATACTTCGCTGACACCCAGGATCTCCATATCATTGCCCATCCTCGCAGGTTTATAGATAAATATATTTTCTGATACCAATTGGGCAAAGTCTTTGTCAGGCGTCATACAGTAAACCTGGAAACCAGCCTGTTCTGCTTCCTTGGCCAATGTGCCTATAATGTCATCTGCCTCAAATCCATCTTTGGTAATTACCGGGATTTTAAAGCCTTCTATAAGCTTAAAAACATAAGGCAGTGCTTTGGCAAGATCTTCCGGCATTGCCTCTCTATGCGCCTTATAAGCAATAAAATCCGTATGTCTTTCTGTAGGCGCATCAGTATCAAAAACTACTGCGATATGGCTTGGTTTTTCTTTTTTAAGGACCTCCATTAAGGTGTTGGCAAAACCCATTACCGCTGATGTGTTGATGCCGGTAGAAGTAAATCTGGGAGTTTTGCTTAATGCAAAATGCGCCCGGTAAATAAGCGCCATACCGTCAAGCAGGAAAAGTTTTTTCATGTTTATAATCTGTTCTTAATATGAAACCCATGAGCGCCTAAGCTTATAATCGGTTCATGGAGTAATTAGTTTTAACAAAGTTAACATCTGTGGCTTACCAAACCTAATCACTGTTGATCTGCTACCGGAAAATCAACAACAGAACAGGTAAACAATTATATAGCGCATGGAGCACTATCGCATATTTTAATCCGTAATTCATCCGGGTGTAGCCTAAGATCAATCCGGTAGACAATTGCGGCAAGGTATATAAAATACCCAAAGGCAGGAGGTGTATACCTTTTTCAAAATTAACCAGATGGATGAGTGCAAAACAAACGGCAGTGAGATGAAAATGCAGCGGAAATATATAATGCCAAAACCGGTATTTACGGGTTAGACTTGCTGTAACGGTAAACCTGTAGACCATGTAAAGTACCATGAACACGAAAGGGCTGATTAGATAGCCCCATTTTGTTGCTGTTAACCCGCTTAATACTGTACCGGCTATTAATGCTATAAAAAGAATGCTTGCACTGATCCGCCTTAACTGTGCCCTGAAAATTATCTCTTCGGCTACAGGAGCAAGAATTAAAGGCCCGAGGACCAGCATTATTTTAGGCATCGCATTTGTGTCCGGTACTGATGGCCCGGGCCCAGGTATTAATCCCGTTCCGGTTAATAAGCCGCTAAAGACTCCGGAAATGATCCCGGCGACAAGGCAGATTAATGTTAACCGGAGTAAAAGCACAGCCGGGTTTTCCGGTTTGTCTGGTATCCTGACTAACCGGGGATGGTTCAGGTAAAAAAGGATATTCCTCAGCAACACGCCCATGCTAACGGGCGATACAGTCCATAAGATGGTCATTCACCATTCCTGTCGCCTGCATATGGGCATAACAAATGGTTGTGCCGAAAAACTTAAAGCCGCGTTTCTTCATGTCTTTACTAATAGCGTCGGATACCGGGCTGCTCACAGGCACATCCCCTCTTTCCTTAACAAGGTTTAGCTGAGGTTTCCGGTCGGGCAGAAAGCCCCAGATATAATCTGAAAAGGAACCGAATTCTTTTTGTATGGCTATAAAAAGCCTGGCATTGGTGATGGCCGCATTGATTTTAAGTTTATTCCTGATGATCCCGGGATCATTCAGTAAACGTTCCACATCTGCGGCGTCAAATGCTGCCACCTGCGCTACATTGAAGCCAGCAAAAGCTTTTCTGTAATTCTCCCGTCTTCTTAATATCGTAATCCAGCTTAATCCTGCCTGTGCACCTTCCAGAAGCAGGAATTCAAACAAAATCCGGTCATCATATACAGGTTTCCCCCATTCCTCGTCATGGTATTTAACATATAAAGGATCCGTACCGCACCAGCTACATCGTTTTGTTCCTTCTTCCATGTTTTACATGCTTAGCTCATCCCAGTACTCCACGGCCCTGCGGTAATGTGGAATAACGATAGACCCGCCTACCAGGTTGGCTATCATGAATACCTCGTTAATCTCTGCATTGCTGACTCCTTCGTCAAAACACTTTTCAAGGTGATATTTAATGCAGTCATCACAGCGTAATACCATGGATGCCACCAAGCCCATCATCTCTTTGGTTTTTACATCCAGCGCGCCGGCTGCATAAGTAGTGGTATCCAGTGCGAAGAAACGTTTGATATTTGTATTGGCCGTTTCCATTATCCTATCGTTCATCTTTGTACGATAGTCATTAAACTCTTCTACTAATTTTCCCATTGTTATTTATTTATCGCTTTATATTTCAGTCGCCGGGTCCCAGAAATGTGCTTTGAAATTCTGGATTTTATCTTCTTTTACGATTAATCCCTCATTTTCCAGAAGCTGTTGCATCAGGCCGGGCGTTGCAAAATGAAACTTTCCCGTAAGCAAGCCATTGCGGTTAACTACTCTGTGTGCCGGTATTTTAGGCACAATCCCATGCGCATTATTCATCGCATAACCTACCAGACGGGAAGAACTTCCGGCGCCCAGGCTCTTTGCTATTGCCCCATAAGAAGTGACTCTTCCCTTCGGGATGAGTCGGACAATTTCATAAACCTGATCATAAAATGACTGTTCCATTAGATGAGCTCAAACTGAATATAATTGATGTTTTTATCTTGTTTAAGATAAATCCTTTCATAATGCGTTTTAATTTTTAATACCTCATCATAAAATTCAGAAGTATACAGCTGGTCTGTTTTAATAGGACAGGGCAATCCAAGTTCGGTTACCTTTTCCAACGTGTAATTGTACAGTCCGTCGTTATCTGTCTTGAGGTTAATTTTACCTCCCGGCTTTAAAAATTTTCTGTATTTGTCGAGGAAACCGGGAAAAGTTAACCGTTTTTTTTCTCTGCTCTCCTGAGGCTGTGGATCAGGAAAGGTAATCCATATTTCGTCCACTTCATTTTCGGCAAAATACTCCGCGATATCTTCGATCTGTATCCTTAGAAAGGCAAGGTTCTCAATTTTTTCGTCTACACCTGTTCTTGCACCTCTCCATATCCGGTTTCCTTTCAGGTCTATTCCGATAAAGTTCTTTTCGGGAAAAAACTTAGCCATATTTACTGCGTATTCACCTTTACCGCAAGCCAGTTCAAGTACTACCGGGTGATTATTTTTAAAATGTTCCAGTGCCCATTTACCGATGAGTTTCTTACCTTCCTTCATCTGATAAACGTTATGGAAGGTATTTATTTCAGCAAATTTCCTTAATTTATCTTTACCCACTGTGTTATTATTGTTTATGCAAAAATACAATTAAATCTTCTTTTAGTTATGCTGGTTCCTAATTCGTATTTTTGACCTAAACGATTATATCAATTGGAAAAGAACGCAAAAATTTACATTGCCGGTCATCGCGGAATGGTGGGTTCGGCTATATACCGGAAACTCATTAAAGAAGGTTACACCACTCTGATTACCAGAACATCTTCAGAATTAGATTTACGTGACCAGCAGGCTGTAGCAGAATTCTTCGCCCTGGAGAAACCTGACTATGTTTTTCTTGCAGCCGCTAAAGTAGGCGGCATTGTTGCCAATAATACTTACAGGGCTGATTTTCTATACGAGAATCTGACCATTCAAAATAATATAATTCATCAGGCCTATAAAACAGGTGTGAAAAAGCTGATGTTTTTAGGCTCCAGCTGCATCTATCCTAAACTGGCCCCTCAACCTTTAAAAGAAGAGTATCTTTTAACCGGGCTGCTGGAGGAAACCAATGAACCTTATGCCATAGCGAAAATTGCCGGCATAAAAATGTGTGATGCTTACCGCGACCAGTACAATTGCAATTTTATCTCGGTCATGCCGACCAACCTTTATGGGTATAATGATAATT
>Ga0160457_1000814_pt1 | contig 10996 bp, 10 predicted proteins | sample HID1972M_E6MG_FD_108242 | JGI IMG/M metagenome (GOLD analysis project Ga0160457, IMG submission 108242) | Enriched pill bug-associated microbial communities from UW Madison campus, WI, USA - HID1972M_E6 MG | ecosystem: Host-associated > Arthropoda: Insects > Digestive system > Unclassified ... | reverse complement strand
TGTTATGGCATACATCACCTGTTCAATATCGTTACTTCCATTAAAAACGAACCTCATGCTATACTAATACGGGCGATCGATCCACTGATAGGAGAAGAAACTATACAGTTCAGAAGGAATATGCCTGTTACAAAAGCAGCGGTTTCCTCTGGTCCGGGCTCTGCAGCAAAGGCATTGGGGATTGGCCGGGCATTTAATGCAAAAGATTTAAATGGTGAAGAGATCTGGATTGAAGACCGGGGCATACAGTATGATCCTGATGAAATTGCTGTTACACCACGCGTAGGTGTCGCTTATGCGCAGGAACACGCTTTTTTACCATTGAGATTTTTTGTGAAAAACAATAAATATGTAAGTAAGCCGAATAAGGTTTAGCCTGGGTATGATGGTCTTTCCCGGCAAATTTATGTTAAGGCAGACTTTCAGGTTAAGGAGGCAATGGTATAGAGACTGCTTTTCATCTTATTATCAACTGCGAACGAATTACCAGGTAGTTACGCAAACAATTAGCGAGATATGTCGTTATAGGTAACTTTAACCGCTAAATCCGCGCACTTGGCCACAATTCAACAGCAGTCTCCCAAAAAGGGTTTCAATCTCTCAAAAATCATGTTAATCATGGGGCTTGGCCTATTGCTCATTGGCCAGGGCTATTTTGGCTTTCGGCTTCACGAACTATCCGGACAGCAGGAACAATTGAAGAAAGATTACGCTAACATGAACAATATCATGTTAGGCCTCTTCTCTATAGAACAATGGCAGGGCAAGATCGAAGGCATCATCAACTATCAGGTTAAGAACCTGGACATCACCCCAAAACAGAAAAGGGAACTCCAGAAGGAAATAGAACAGGTTATCATCGCATTGATCAACAAAGCACAGGCCCTGGTAACCAAACCGGAGAAAAAGTCGGTGCGAGGTAAACTGGTCAAGTTCGCCGTAAAGAATTTTATTGATGTAGATACGATCAAAAAAAAGGTGCCTGGCATTGCCAAAACCATTATGAACAAGGTAGATAATCCTACCAGCAAAAAACAACTCGGTTTAATGGCGCTTGACAAGCTGGAGCATATCGACGACATCGCATTTATAGACAGTACCCTCAAAGCGAATGCGCATAACGTTGGCAAGGTGTACAACAGGTACGGAGTATCTACACGGGAAGCCTTAAACAGTAAAATCGAAAAAGAACTCAGAACAATCCACACAGCTACCTACACATACTGCGTCGCTATGCTCTGCGGCATTGTGGCATTCCTGCTGGCATGGTGGACATTCAGAAAAAACAAAACGCTTCACGCCATCTTGTTTGTGATGTCGCTGATCTTTGCCTTTATTCTGCTGGGTGTTGGATTGACCGCATCGATGATCGAGGTAGACGCACGCATCAGCTCACTGGACTTTTTACTACTGGGCCAGCATATCGCATTTAAGGACCAGGTACTTTTTTTTCAGAGTAAGAGCATTTTGGATGTAGTCACGATCCTGATCAGCGGATCTGCAGTTGACTCTATCGCGGTAGGTGTGCTGATCCTGGTTTTTAGTATACTGTTCCCGGTGATGAAGCTCAGTTCAACGGGTATCCATCTTCTTGGAAAAAAGAAACTTGCAGAAAATAAAATTATCAAATATTTTGCCTTCCAATCTGGCAAGTGGAGCATGGCCGATGTGATTGTGATTGCCATCCTGATGGCCTACATTGGATTGAATGGCTTACTGGAAGACCAGCTTGCGAAGCTGAACATTCCAAGCACTTCGCTCACGCTGATCTCTACCCACAATACTGCCCTTCAACCGGGTTATATTATATTCATTGCTTTTGTGCTCTTTGGGCTTGTACTGTCTACCATCCTGAAGTTCATTACACCGTACGATTCGCATTAGCTAACCACAACTTTAATAGACTTACCTTGACAACCAACGAACATAACCAGTCAAACCAAAAAACAAAAACGGCAACTATGGCCAAGATCCTGCTCATCTTAGGCCTTGGCATCCTGTTGGCCGGAGAGAGCTATTTTGGTTACCGGCTTCACACGCTTTCCAGCGAGCAGGAACAGATCAAGGAAGACTACAGTATGGTAAACAACATCACCTTTGGCCTGTTCTCGGTTGATCTGTGGCGGGAAAAGATCGCAGGAATCGTTACCCAAAAGATCAGGGGCTTTAAAGTTACCGATGCGCAAAAGAAGGAAATGCGCATTCAAATCGAAAAACAGCTGCATGGTATGGTAGACCAGGTAGTCAGGGAATTTAACAAACCACAGCAAAGCATTGGTGGTAAACTGAAAAAATTCGCATTTAAACAATTTGTGGATCCCAAGGAACTGCACCAACAGGTGCCTGCCTTTGCCAAAACGATTATCGACAGGATCAACAGTCCAAAGAGCACTAAAAAGCTGAAGAACATTGCAGCCAGCAAATTCGAAGAACTTGCCGGGCAGACCTACGATAGTACCCAAGTTGCTACCAATACTGTAACCAAGCAAATGTACACCAAATATGATGTATCGGATGGCGAAGCATTCAACAGACAGATCGAAACCCGCCTTGATACTATCCGCAGGATTACCTACAATTACGCATACGTCATGCTCGGCTGCATGGTATCTGCTCTTCTGCTATGGGTATGGATGAGAAAGCAAGTGCACCTGCACATCACCTTATTTGTGATGTCCCTGCTCTTTGCCCTGGTGCTGCTGGTGGTCGGTGTAACCGTGTCCATTATCGAAGTGGATGCACGGCTCAGTTCTCTGGATTGTTTTTTAATGGGCGAGAAGGTTACCTTCCAGAATCAGGTACTTTTCTACCAGAGCAAGAGCATTTTTGGTATCGCAGAGTCTTTGATCAGACAACCAAAGCCAGACGCTGTTACGGTGGGCATACTGATCATTCTTTTTGTCATTATCCTTCCCGTCCTGCGGATGACGGCGAGAGGCATTCATCTATTATGCAAACCGCTGATTGCCGAAAATAAGGTAACCAGATACCTCGCCTTCGAGTCGGACAAATGGGACATGGCAGATGTGATGGTGGTAGGCATCCTGATGACCTATATCGGGCTTAACGGAATCTTACAGAGCCAACTGGCAGACCTGAATATCAAAAATGAGTTTCTCAGCACTGCTACAGTGAACTATACTTCACTACAGCCCGGCTATATCATCTTTGTAGGTTATGTAACCTTTGCCTATATCCTTTCCTACATTCTTAAAAAGGTGACTTGTAATATATCTGGTCAATAATATTTATCCTGTACTAACCCCTAAACAGCTGGACTAAATTTTAAAAACAATTTAGAACCATTAAATTAGGGAATTATGAAAAAGCAAAGACGGGTTTTCAGTCCTGAGGATCGGCTGGCGATTATTCAGGAGGGTCAACGAGAAGGAGCCACAGTTACGTGTCGCAAGTATAATTTAGCTCCTTCCTTATATGGCAAATGGAAGAACAAGTATCTTTCAGGTGGAGTAGAAGGCTTAAAGCCATCCTATCATCGTATAGATCCAGAGCTGCGCGCATTGGAAGAAGAAAACGAACGTTTAAAACGAATCATAGCAAAGCAGGCACTTGAAATAGAGGTCAAATCAGAGCTTTTAAAAAAAAGTCCTATTCAACCCAGGATAAAAAGATGATTGTTTCAGCTTTTAAGCATTTAATATCAGCCACCGCGCTTTTATCCTGGATTGATTTACCGTCCAGTGTTTATTACTATAAAAATAAAGATGGCAAACGTGGGGTAAAGGCAAGTACACATACACTGAAGTTAGATGGGAGTATGGTAGAAAATCAGGTAGTCATTGAAAAAATAAAAGATGTTTTATCTCAGGGATTCTGCTGTTATGGGTACGAAAATGTCACTAGTGAATTGCGTAAGGAAGCATACCGCACTAATAAAAAGAAAGTTTACAGGCTCATGGACGAACAAAATTTATTGCTGGGAAAAGTCATCCGTACCAGCGGTAAGCGTAAATTTGTCCGGCACCGTAAGATAGTGGCCAGTTATCCGATGGAATACCTTTGTCTGGATATCAAATATGTTTATGTACATGCTGATAAGCGTAATTATTATCTGCTGACCATACTGGATGTGTTTTCTCGTAAAACAGTAGATCAGACATTCCAGAAAAGTATAAAGCAGGTTGATGTTAATTAACGCTTTCAGACGCATAAATCAAACATACGGCATCAAAGGGGTAACCATTAGAAATGATAACGGATCCCAGTTTATTGCAAATAATGTTAAACAATATTTACGCGCTGCAGAAGCCAATCAGGAATTTACACATATCGCTACACCAGAAGAAAATTCCTATATCGAAGCCTTTCACGGCATCGTGCAACGGGAAGTGATCGATCGGTTTGAATTTGACAGCTTTTATCACGCCAAACACACTATTGCTGCACACAGAAACTGGTATGATAACAGAAGGTTACACCGCGGTATCCAGATGACGCCAAAAGAAAAATGGGAACAAAATATACATCTCACAATACAAAAACGGGAAAGGATCGCAGAGATCGGAAAAACTGAAAAATTATCTGGAAATACAGACAATTATTACACAACTAATTCAACATATTTTGTCCAACTAATAAGAGGTTAGTACAAACTGGAATTATACGGTTGTTCACAGTACAATAAAGATCTTTCTTATACTTCTCGATTAGTTCTTCAACAATAGGAAGCATTGGCACCATTTCGGTAACTTTGGTTTTTCCCCGCTCTTTAATTAGCCATTTTTCTCTTGTCAAGCCGATCTTAATAATATGTTCAGGAGTAAGGTTATAGATGTCTTGACAGGCAAATCCAGTAAAGCATTGAAATATAAAGGCATCCCTAACCCTCTCTAACCTTTCTATTTTTATTTGCTTTTTCCATAGCCGTTCAACTAACTCGATTTCCAAAGGTGAAATTTCGGGTTCTTCACTGCCACATTTGAATTTTTCAATTGGTTCTTTTTGATGTACTTGTTTGTCTCCGCGGTTGTCAAAAGCTGTTTTGTATTGCTAATCTGCTTCATTGCGGCAGCCTCGCCAAGCTTAGGTATTCTTTTAAACGTGAGATAATCGTAGAATTTTGAAGCAAATGAATATTCAATTCTCGATAACTCCAAATCTTGTCTTTTGAATTTGTGAGATATAAATTCCTTTAATTTTTTTTCTGTTGCTCGCCACTGTTTAAGTGTTCCATTAGATCGAATCTTCTGATTTACCATTTCCTCAAAGTCAATGATGTGGGTAGCTGAAATTTCCAATGGAGTAGGGGCATTTACTTCTTTACTCCTTTGAGTTTCTTTGTCCCTTTCAGGGTCAATATTTTTATACACATTTTTTGCATGAGTGGAGTGATAACCTCATATTGTGTCCTTAAAACCAGAAAGTACGATTCTAGGTTTATTCTGATCGTATTTAGAGCAGAATTCACCGTTTTGAAATCATTTCCATCAACAGCCTTTTTGTTTTCAATGTCCCAACCATCAATATGTACTTTCTTAGCAGTAGAAAACTCCTCTTCCTTGCCGTCTATTGTAAGCCTACAAATAATGGGGGGCATAGCCGTATTTGTTGGGTTTTGATTTTCGATGCCAAAATAAAATGGATAAGTTTATTTGCTTTTCATTTTTAATTTTTTAAGTAAAACATTGAATGATTCCGGATTGCGCCGAACAATGTTTTATTGCCTTTAAAATTAATTAAACCAATATTTTGGATGACTGGTGCCCAAATTTACAGATTATAATTGGGCACCGGATTGGGCACCAATTATACTGGTTTGGAATGAATTGAAATGATCTATTATTTTTTAGAAAAAGCCTTTTAGGATATGTTTTAAACAGAAAAGGCGCAATCTCTTGCGCCTTTGGTGATCCCGCTGGGATTCGAACCCAGGACCACTACATTAAAAGTGTAATGCTCTACCAGCTGAGCTACGGAATCATCCTTTCAACTAAACAAGCGTTTTCGTTTAAAGTGTTGCAAATATAGGCGTACGACCCCTATAGTGCAAATAAAATATTACCAATTCTTATACCATCCTGATTTTAAGCGTGATTAAATATTTTTTACGTTAAAAACGAGTTAAATCCAGGTAAAATACGCCTTCCAAACCATTTTAAACACACAAAAATCCACTGTTTAAACAATGTCTTCCGTTTCATTTTTCCTGTTTGCCACGTTATACAACACAAAACCCATGTATAAAAAGATCAATACACCTAATATTGCATAACCACCAGCACCAAACCATTTCGTGAAAATAGGCTCGACGCTAATCTTAGCCAGGTTATTCCTGACAGAAGGAATAACCATCAGTACAGCCACCACTACACCGGCCAGTGCGCCACCAGCCACCAAACCTGTAGCAAACAGATTACCCGGCCCTAATTCTTCCTCTTCAACAGATTTAACTTTCCTGCGTTCTTTCCAGTCTACTGCACCTTTAATCAATCCACCCACAAAAATCGGAAGGGTAGTGGATAAAGGCAAATATGCCCCTACAGCAAACGATAAAGAATTAACACCACATAGCTCAATAGTCACCGCAATAAACACCCCTACTAATACATATTGCCAATCTAGGTTAAAAGAAAGCATCCCTTTAATCAGCGTAGCCATTAAGGTGGCCTGTGGTGCAGAATATTCCTGTGTACCAATGGCATGTTTAATACCTTGTGCCAGCATCTCCGGGGTGGGTGTATCAAGGATACGCACCGTCAGCCCAATCACAATAGAAGAAACAATCACGCCAATAAACAAAGCCAGCTGCTGATAACGCGGCGTAGCACCAATAATATAACCGGTTTTAAGATCCTGCGATGTAGCACCGGCATTAGCAGCAGCGATACAAATCATACCACCCACCACAAGCGCCATAGGTTCATAAACCTTACCAGTCCAGCCCACAGCAATAAAAATCAAACAGGTACCCATAATCGTAGCAATCGTCATCCCCGAAATCGGATTATTACTGGAACCGATCAAACCAACAATGCGGCTGGATACCGTAACGAAGAAAGCTCCAAAAACCACTACCAGCACCCCAATCAGTAAATTACTTAAAATACCCGTACTAGGTATCTGCGGTAAAACAGCTACCAGTATAACCAGCGCCAAACTGCCCAAACCCACGACTTTCAAAGACAAATCGCGCTCAGTCCGTTTGGTATCTGCCACAGTTTTACCTTCTTTGATAGAACCCATACTGTCTTTAAAGGAAGATATAATAGTAGGAATAGTCTTTAATAATGTGATAAACCCACCGGCAGCCACAGCACCCGCACCAATCTGTTTCACATATGCCTGATAAATAGCTAAAGGATAATCGGCAAAACTTTTGTTTACCGGGTCCCAGCCTACAGAACCACCCGCAGTATCAATACTGGCCAACAAACCCAATTTAACCAACTGGTGTGCAGCAACAGACGGATCAATCAATGTAGCCAGTAGAGGAATCAATCCCAGCCAGGCCAGTACACCACCGGCAACCAGTACACCCGCTATTTTGGGGCCTATAATATAACCTACACCCAGATACTCAGGGGTAATTTCCCCGCTTACCTGCGCTGAAGGCAAAAACTTATTAGTTTTATCAGTTACCCAGACTGGAACCTCAGCAATCACATGGAAAACCTTTTGCAGGATGGCATAAACCATCGCAAAACCCAATCCCCAGAAAGCAGTCCTGGCAAAAGAACCGCCGCGTTCACCTGCTTTTAACACGGAAGCGCAGGCTGTACCTTCGGGATAAGGCAAAGTATCATGCTCCTTTACAATCAGTGACCTGCGCAAAGGGATCATCATCATGGTACCCAGTATCCCGCCCAAGATAGCCAGGATCAGAATGGTCATGTAATTAAAAAACGCCTCACCGGAGCTTTGCCCACCGATGTCAGTACTTAAAAACAAGAACCCCGGCAATGTAAACACAACCCCCGCAGCAATAGACTCACTGGCCGATCCTGTAGTCTGTATAATGTTATTCTCCAGGATAGTCGTCTTAAAAAACTTCTTGCCCAAAGTAATGGCCAATACGGCGATAGGGATGGAGGCAGAGACTGTCAACCCGGCTTTTAGCGCCAGGTAAACAGTAGCAGCACCAAAGATAATCCCTGCTACACAGCCTAATAAAATAGATTTTACTGTAAATTCTGCTATGTTTTGTTCTGCTGGAACAAATGGTTTAAATTCTTCTTTATCCATATTAACTGATGTTGCGCTAAAGTTATCTTTTTTTGAAGATTAAACAATGTAACAAAGAAAGCATCAATCTAAAAAAGCAAATTAGAGTATATGAAAATATTTTTCCTGTTTCTGACGGGATAAGACAGTATAAATTCCCTTGCTTTTATAGTGTTTGCGTTGTGTCTGTTATCCCTGTGTTATGTGTTGCTATAGCCCTTGTTATCTCTTTACTATAACAAAGGGATAATAAAAATGCATTTAAGCCCATTTCAATGCATATTTTAATCAAGTTCATATGCTATCTTTTTTAACAGGAAACCAAGCTTGAGCAAAAAAGATTACATCTGATGATACCATCATGTTTGCAAAATCAAAAACTGAAATGAAAATCATGATAGTTCACAACGGATAAAATCACCGAAGGCAACTTGAAGGCAATTGAAAATACAAAGAATTTTGGACTACCTGTTTGTGCTTTAAATTATATGTTGATCTTTGCGCACAAATACTGAAATAATGAACAAAGCTATATTTTTAGACCGTGATGGTGTGCTGAACCATGAGCGTTTTGACTACATCTGCAGGGTGGAAGATTTTGAGGTGCTGGAATACCAGATTCCGCCATTAAAGCGCTTATACGATGAGGGGTATTTGCTCGTAGTAATCACTAACCAGGGCGGGATTGCATTGCAGCGGTACACGGAAGAAACGCTGGCTGAAATGCATCGGATCCTGTTTGCTAAATTTGCAGAGCAGGGCGCAGAGATTATTCAGGCTTACCACTGCCCGCACCACCCGACAGTTTCAGGCGAGTGCGACTGCCGTAAACCTAAATCAGGTATGTTGCTGGAAGCGATTGCAAAATATGATATAGACCCGGCCATATCAGTAATGATCGGTGATAAACCCAGGGATGTGGAAGCGGCGAACGGAGCAGGAGTGAAGGGGATTTTAATTGAGCCTGATGAACAAATTGTATACGAAAATATAAAAGCCGTACTGGCGACGTAAAAAGAAAACCGCATTCAAAGCCCTTAATTATACGATAAGGCTTTTGAATGTTTTGATCTTTGTATGGGGGTCGGAAGGCCTTAAATAAATCAGATCTAAAGCGGCTTTTGTTGAACTTGAACTAAGTTTGCTAATGTTTCATTGAATCATTTTGTTTTCATGCCAAGTTTTGATAATACCAAGAAAAATCTCAGGTACGCATTCTTTTGTACACGTGATAAGTCAGAATAGTAAAAATCCTGATAAACAATATTTTTTTCATGAGAGCTGTTAATTTGATTGCCCAAGATAAAACTAACATGTTGAACTAAGATATTTTACACCAACATGCGGTTTACTATCATGCCCGGCACATAAAAAAGCCTTGCTGAATTAATTTGTCACAGCAAGGCTTTTTTTATTATTTGAAGAGCTGATTTAGGCGTTCAAAGCTTCAGCAGCTTTCTTATGGTCAGCAAGGAAAGTAGCTAATCCATTATCAGTTAACGGATGTTTCAATAAACCTAAAATAGCTGAAAGCGGTCCTGTCATTACATCTGCACCTAATTTAGCGCAGTTGATAATATGTAACGGGCCGCGGATAGAAGCAGCTAAGATTTGGGTCTGGTAACCGTAATTATCAAATATTAAACGGATATCTTCAATTAAAGAAAGACCTTCAGTGCCTATATCGTCTAAACGGCCTAAAAAAGGAGATACATAAGTAGCACCTGCTTTAGCAGCCAGTAAAGCCTGGCCCGCAGAGAAAATCAATGTACAATTGGTCCTGATGCCTTTTTCACTGAAATATTTGATGGCTTTGACACCGTCTTTGATCATCGGCACTTTAACCACTATTTTAGGATCAAGTTTAGCTAATGCTTCACCTTCTTTAATAATATTTTCATAATCTGTTGCGATTACTTCAGCACTCACATTATCTTCAACAATTGCACAAATTGCTTTGTAATGGTCAATTACTTTTTGTTCGCCGGAAATACCTTCTTTAGCCATAAGGCTTGGATTGGTAGTTACACCATCTAATACACCAAGGTCTTGTGCTTCTTTGATCTGCTCAAGATTAGCTGTGTCAATGAAAAATTTCATGTTTATATGATTTTAAGGAAAAATAAACTAGGCACCCTCTGATTGTTTGATGCCCTGCAAGGAAGATTGTGCATTGGAAGCATAGTCAATCTGAAAAATAAAAAATGGGCAAGCAACTTTTATCGCACCGCTACAACCTTCTACCCTTGCTGCGTTCCCACCCTGGGGGAGTTCAAAGGGAGCTGATCGTAAAAGACTTGCCCACTGCAAATGTAGCAAAAGACTTGGTTCTGCAAAAGCAGTAACACGAATTATTTCATTATTTATATAGCAAAAAGGGTAATGATTTGAAAGTAAGCAGCTTGTAATGGAAATAAAAACATTTCTTTTTAAGAAAGAAACGAACAAGTATAGAATATAAGATGGTACAGGTTGCTGTTATGCAAAATAATTCTAAATTATCATTATGGGAAATTAATAATTTTTATAGCCGAATATTGACAAGTTGACAAATTAACTACCCGATTTTTGCACTATTCTTCATGATTGATAAAAAAAATATCAAATTTATAATTTGAATAGATTTTATTTATCTTAGTGGCTCGATTACACTAAATATATGGAACAAAACGAGCAAAATCAGGGGTTATACAATTCGAGCTTTGAGCATGACGCCTGTGGTATTGGATTTGTGGCTCACGTAAAGGGGAGAAAGTCTCAGCAAATAATATCTGATGCCATTACAATTTTAGAAAATCTTGACCATAGAGGGGCC
>Ga0160457_1000813_pt1 | contig 10997 bp, 8 predicted proteins | sample HID1972M_E6MG_FD_108242 | JGI IMG/M metagenome (GOLD analysis project Ga0160457, IMG submission 108242) | Enriched pill bug-associated microbial communities from UW Madison campus, WI, USA - HID1972M_E6 MG | ecosystem: Host-associated > Arthropoda: Insects > Digestive system > Unclassified ... | reverse complement strand
GTAGGGAAAAGCCAGACACTGGACGCAACCTTAAAAAGCCTGAATGAAGGATTAAAATCTACGGATCTGGCTATTGCCAATGAAAAATCCAAAGATATGCCTGAGGCCTGGTCATACAGGGCACTGTTCGCATCCAGAATAGCCCTTGTAGATACACTGAACATGGAGAACGCAGTAGCTAATGATAAAATAGCCGAAGAAGCTATTACTAAAGCTAAAGCGCTGGATACAAAAGGTGCTGAAAAGGAAAATATCCAGGAAGCAGAAGAAGCATTGTCGCAGGCCGTGGCCGTACGTGCAAATTATGCTTACAAGAAAAAAGATTATAAATCTGCCCTGGTATATTTTAACCAGCTTGCTGCTAAAAATCCACAGGATACCATGAGCTTTGTGAACGCGGGAATTGTGGCCAGGGAAGCACAGGATTATCCCGATATGATCAAAAACTTTAAACAGGCAATTAACCTGGGATATAAAGATGGTGAAGCTTTGTATGCGGAGATGATTACCACCACATTAGGTACGCTAAAGGATACCGTTGCAGGGACAGCGTTGTTAGAAGAAGCCTCTGTAAAATATCCCGATAATGTGAACTTTATTGCTAATCAGACAGATCTTTATGTGAAAAAAGGAGATGGCGCAAAGGCACAGGAAATGCTGGCTAAACTGATTGCAAAAGACGATAAAAATCCAAGCTATCAGAATGCGATGGGAAATATATTTTTCAATCAGGCTTTTGCTTTGCAGACGGAGCGAAATAAAATAGATCCTAAAAATAAAAAGGAATTTGACACAGTGACTGCTAAACTGACCGGTTTACTGGACCAGGCTACACCTTACTATAAGAAAGCATACGAACTGGACCCTAAAGTAACTGATCCTTTAGAAAGGTTAGTAGCGATCTACGCTTTTAAAAATGATAAAGTTAATTATGATGCAGCAAAAAAATTGCTGGATGATGCGAAAAAATAACCTATTTGGGTTTATATAAAAAGAGGGATAAATTTTATCCCTCTTTTTTTTTGTATAAATTTGTAGCTGGCTTAATTCCTTATATATGACGAAGAGACATTTTATTTTTTCTGCTGCACTTTTTATCCTGGTAGGTACACCTCATGTGTTTGCACAAAAAACACAAATGCAGATTGCGAGGAACAGTGTTGGAAAACTTCACGCGGCTATTGCCGGTAAACGTGACCAGAAGGCTCAGCTTGGCATATTAGGAGAGGGGATAGCAGCAAGTGAATTAGCTGAGAAGGACAAAAAAACCAGAAAATGGCCTGAAACATGGGCTATTAAATCTTATCTCAGTTCATATATCTCTATCCTTGATCCAAATGAAGGTAATTCAAATAAATATTTTGATTTAGCCGTACAGGCTATAGATTCCGCGAAAAGCTTTGATAAATTTGAAGACAACTCGGGGTTAATTGCTGCATCTGCTTACAATATTAATATAAAGAAGCAAATGCGGGGAAATAACGCCTTTAACGCAAAAGATTATGCCACGGCGTTTACCTATCTGAAGCAGGTAAGTGATTTTTTTCCCAAAGACACCACATTGGCACTCAATACAGCTTTAAGTGCAGAAGGGATTAAAAATGATGATGAGGCGCTTTCCTACTTTAAAAGAGCCAGGGAAAACGGGATTAAGAATCCTGTGGTGTTCCAGCGCATGTCGGCTATTTATGGTTCAAAACTGGATAACGAGCAGGCTATAAAGATTATTGAAGAAGGTCTGCGTTTAAATCCGTATAGTTCATTGCTGAACAATGATTATATCAACCTTTTATTGGACAATGGGAAGTATGCCGAAGCGAGGCAGGTACTGGAAAGTACTTTAAAAGTAGAAACCAGGAGTAAACTTCTTTATTATTTATATGGTTATCTGCACCAGCAAAATGCAAATCTGGGTACAGCTGAACTGGCTTACAATAAATCACTGGAATTGGACCAGAATTATTTTGATGCCTTGTACCAGCTTGGACTTGTTTATGTAAATCTGGGCAATGAGGCGCTGGCCGGTAATTCTAAGGATGTGGAGAAATTTGCATCGTCTTTAAACAGAGCTGAAGTCATTTTCTTGCAGGCCCATGAGGTAAAACCAAAAGACAAACCTACAATTAAACTTTTAGTCGAGATTTATACCCGGAAAAACAGGTTCGACAAGGTTCAGGAGTTTAAGGCACAGTTAGACGAGTTTTAAGCTGTTTTCCGGAGAAGACGGAAGGGTATTACAATTTAAAGGTTAACATAATATTAATTATAGCATAAATATTCTGATCAATTACAGCCGTTAATTTATCAAAAAATGTCTAACATTTTAAAGATAATTTAAGTTAGATTTAGGTTTTTAATTTTCATATGGCCTCTCAAAAAAAATCGGCAGTCGGATTTATCTTTATTACCTTACTTATTGATTTTACAGGATTTGGCATTATAATTCCTGTTTTGCCGAAATTAATTGAAGAACTTACCGGTGGCGGATTAAGCCTTGCGGCCATCTACGGCGGCTGGCTTACGTTATCCTATTCGGTGATGCAATTTATTAGTGCTCCGGTACTAGGTGCTTTAAGCGACCGGTTTGGGCGCCGGCCCGTTTTATTGGGCTCGTTATTAGGTTTGGGTATCGATTATATTTTTCTTGCTTTGGCACCAAGCATATTCTGGCTGTTTATCGGCCGTATCATTGCCGGTATTACAGGTGCAAGTTTCACCACCGCGATGGCCTATATCGCTGATGTGAGTGAACCGGAAAAAAAAGCGCAGAATTTTGGAATGGTTGGCGCAGCATTTGGTGTTGGTTTCATTATAGGGCCTGTTATTGGCGGTATATTTAGCCAATATGGATTAAGGGTACCTTTTATTATCTCTGCAGTGCTGGCGCTGATCAACTGGTTGTATGGTTATTTCATCCTTCCGGAATCACTGGCTAAAGAAAACCGGCGTAATTTTGAATGGAAACGTGCCAACCCGGTGGGGTCCCTCCTGCATATCAGGAAATATCCGGCTATTATCGGTCTGCTTGTGGCTTTATTCTTGCTTTATGTCTCAGGTCATTCTGTACAGTCTGCCTGGACTTATTATACCATGGAAAAATTCCGGTGGAATGAAGCCTATGTAGGTTATTCACTTGGTTTTGTGGGCATTGTGGTGGGTGTTGTACAGGGAGGTCTAATCCGGGTTATACTTCCAAAGATCGGACAGGTTAAAGCGGTATATTACGGTATGGTATTATATATTATTGGTTTTGTACTTTTCGCATTTGCTACCCAGGGCTGGATGATGTTTGCTTTCATGCTGCCATATGGTCTTGCAGGCATATTCGGGCCAGCTATGCAGGGTCTTATTTCGAATAATGTCAAAGCAAATGAACAAGGTGAAATTCAGGGCGTAATGGCCGGTTTAATGAGCGCTGCTGCTATTATCGGACCTGTGATTATGACTAACCTTTTTGCCTGGTTTACAAACAGGAACCATCCGGTATATTTTCCGGGTGCGCCATTTATCCTGGCGGCATGTTTAACGCTGGCCGGATTATTTGTTTGTTCCGTGTCGTTAAAAAAATACCATTCCTGACCTGTGATTTTTGTCTTAAATTCAATGTAAAATTAGCTGCTAAATGTTCAACCGCCCGATAAGAAGTATTCAGGATTTTTTACTCAGCACTTATTTTGCGGATGGCCTGCGTATTACTGTCGGGGTATTGTTCCCCTCTTTAATTCTTGCTCAGTTTGGTATGCTGAATTATGGGATGACACTTTCGTTGGGTGCATTATGTGTCAGTGTGGTAGATACGCCAGGTCCGATTGTCCATCGGAGAAATGCGATGTTAGTGACAACGGGATTGATCACTTTGCTTTCTGTATTGATCGGCTTAACCAATAAAAATACTTATTTCATAGGCATTTTACTGGTCATATGTAGTTTTGTTTTTTCTATGTTTTTTCTCTACGGCACCCGCGCAGCTTCGATCGGGACTGCTGCATTGTTAATCATGGTGTTGAGTATCGACGATGTAAGGCCATCGAATGAAGTTTTAATCTATTCCCTGCTGATTTTTGTTGGCAGTATCTGGTATTTTTTGCTGAGTTATTTTTTTTACAGGCTCAGGCCATACCGTCTGGTGCAGCAAACGCTCAGTGATTCCATTTATGAGGTCAGTGAGTTTCTTCGTGCCAAAGCTAAATTCTATCATCAGAACATCAATTATGATGATAATTATGCAGACCTCCTTCAGTTGCAGGTCCAGGTGCATGAAAAACAGGATGCGGTTCGGGAAGTTTTATTCAAAACACGTGAAATTGTCAGGGATTCTACTCCTGAGGGCAGATTTTTGCTGCTGGTTTTTGTGGATATGGTCGATTTGTATGAACAGGTAATGTCTACTTATTATAATTATAGCCGGTTGCATGAACAGTTTGATGCCATAGGTATTTTATCCCGATATGAATTAATTATCAACCGTATAGCACTTGAGCTGGATGAAATTGCCTTTGCCCTTAAAACAGGAGGCACACCTCTCCCACCTGTAACTTTAATTGCTGATGTACAGCAGCTCAAGCAGGAGATTAATGCTCTTGAACGTGATAATACAGATGGAAAATACAATACACTGGGAATTATCGCCCTAAAAAATATAGAAGTAAATATCGAGAATATACTCTCCAGGGTTAAAACCATTAATGGGTATTTTAACAAGAAGGAAAAGAAGAACCTGAAAACAAGAGAAATAGATATTGAGCGGTTTGTCACACGGCAGACCATAGATATTAAATTGATGTTTGAAAACCTGACTTTTAAGTCATCTACATTCAGGCACTCGCTGCGCGTTGCTATTGTGATGTTGATTGGCTTCCTGGTAGCAAGGTTACTCAATTCGTCACACAGTTACTGGATCCTGCTGACCATTCTCGTGATCTCAAAACCGGGTTTCAGTCTCACCAAAGAACGAAACTATCAGCGGTTAATCGGCACAGTAGTAGGTGCTTTAATTGGTATGGGTATCCTGATCTATATTAAGGATAAAAACACCCTGTTTGTTATCCTGCTGATCTGTATGATTGGAAGTTATAGCTTTCAACGAAAAAATTATGTGGTCAGTGTGCTTTTTATGACGCCATATATCCTGGTTCTTTTTGATTTTCTCGGGATGGGAAGTCTTTCTGTTGCCAGGGAAAGGATTTATGATACTTTAATTGGCTCAGGTATTGCGCTGCTGGGCAGTTACACGCTCTTTCCTAACTGGGAGCACCAGAACCTTAAGGAAGCGATGTTGAAAACGCTGAGTGCGAACAAAGCGTATTTCGAACAGGTCAGCTTTTTGTACTTTGATAAATCACTTGATTTTACCAGTTATAAAGTAGCCAGAAAAGAGGTTTATGTGTCGTCTGCCAATCTTGCTTCCCTGTTCCAGCGAATGTTTTCAGAACCAAAAAGTAAACAGGTGCTGATGAAAGAGATGCATCAGTTTACTGCATTAAACCATTTGCTGTCATCCTATATTGCAACCCTTTCGTTATACTATAAAGAACATCAGTTCATGATGTCAAACCTTGAAGTGCTTAAACCAGTGTCAAATAATACAATTTATTTATTGAACCTTTCTTCGTCTTTTCTGGAGAAAAGTAACGATGAACTGAGTAATGTGCCCTTGGTTAAACGCTCAGACGATAACAACGAAGTGAATTCCGAAGCAGCAATGATTATTGAGCAATTTGACCTTATCCAGAAGGTGGCGTATGACATCTTTAAACTGTGCGAGAAACTGAAATTATAAAACTTTAAAAAGTGCCCATTGTTATATGGTATATTAATATAACATATATATATAATGGAAAAGCTATATACTGCTGTTGTTACAGCTAAAGGTGGGCGTGACGGACATATCAAGTCCAGCGATAATACCATAGAATTCGATGTGCGGACACCAAAGGAAATGGGCGGACAGGGAGGTGCAACGAATCCCGAGCAGTTATTTGCTGCTGCCTGGGGACCATGTTACCTGGGGGCATTGGGAGCCGTAGCTAAAAACGAAGGCGTGGATACCACTGAAGCAACGATTGATGTTCATGTTTCTTTTAACAAAGATGGCAATGCCTTTTTGCTGTCCGCAGAATTGGACGTGCATATACCCGGGATAAGTCAGCAGGAAGCACAGGTGCTTGCAGATAAAGCCCATCAAGCCTGCCCTTACTCTAAAGCGACAAGAGGGAATATTGAGGTAAGATTAACTGCCATTTAATTATAAAAAGACAAAAAATGCCCTGCGATTGCGGGGCATTTTTTTTTAAAATTAAAGTAACAGCTTACTGGCCAGACCAAGCAACAGTAAAAACCCGAACACATCAGTAAATGTGGTGATGATAATAGATGAAGCTATTGCAGGATCAATTCCCACACGTTTCAGCATCAATGGAATCCCTGCCCCTGTTATCCCCGCGATTAGCAAATTTCCGGTCATTGCCAGAAAAATAACTACACCCAGTAAGGGGTTCTTATCAAAAATAAGGGCAAATACAAATACAATCAGACCGGTTACCGCCCCGTTGATCAATCCCACAGTGAACTCTTTCAAAACGGTCCGGTAAGCTTGGTTATCCGTTAGATCATATAAAGAGATACGCCTTACAGTAACAGCAAGGGCCTGCGTTGCGGCGTTCCCTCCCATTCCTGCGATAATGGTCATATAAGCGGAGAGTACGGCGATACTCTTCAATGTCGGCTCGAAATAACGTACAACTGCAGAGGCCAGAAAGGCGGTGCCGAGATTTAGGATAAGCCATGGTAAACGTGATTTCACTGCTTCGATCCAGTTACCGCTTAATTCCTCATCCTCCGATACCCCTGATATTTTTAAGATATCTTCTGTGTTTTCATCTTCCAGTACATCTATTACATCGTCAAAAGTAATTCGCCCGAGTAACCGCATTTGGTGGTCCAGCACTGGTATACTGGTAATATTATATTGTGAGATCAGCCGTGCTACTTCTTCCTGGTCGGTATCCGGGCTTACCCAGGCCACGTCAGATTTAACCAGTTCCGTGATTTCCACATTGCCCTTGGACTTGATGATGTCTTTTAAAGATACAATCCCTTGAAAAACATTATCATCGTCAATCACAAAAATGGTGTAAAACTCTTCTATCTCTTCACTTTGGCGGATAATTTCATCAATAGCGTCTTTCTTGTTCAGACGGAGATGGATCCTGATAAATTGCGTATTCATGAGACCTCCTGCGGTATCTTCATCATAACGCAGGAGGTTTCTTATGTTTGAAGCATCATCTTCGCTGAGATCACTTAATATCTCTGACTGTTCGTGTTCATCCAGATGGGAGATAATATCAGTAGCATCGTCATAATCCAGTTCTTCAACTATTTCTGTACGTTTATCCGGGTGCAGCTGTAGTAAAAGTTCTTCCGGATGCGCCTCTTCATGCATTTCCGAAATAATTTCCGAGGCAGTTTCAACAGGAAGCAGGTTAATGATCCGCTGCCTGTCGTCTTTTGTGAGGTTTTCAAATAATATGGCGATTTCAGACGCATGGTATTCGTCCAGGATTAAGGCCAGTTGTGTGTCACTGCCATTAAGCGCGGATTTTATTCTGGAGACATCTGACCTGTCAAGTTCAAAAGATTGCATGCTAAGCTAAGGTAAGTATATTTTCCCTTTTATGCCTTTGTCATCTATTTAAACCAGCCTTTCCGCCAGAAATAAATAACCTGCAGGACCGCGATCAATAACATAACCAGCATGGTATACACATACCCGTGAGTTTGATAGAGCTCCGGCATATTATAAGGTAATAATTTACCGGTTACCGGATCTTGTTTGGCAAAATTCATCCCATAGATACCTGCAATAAATGTTAATGGAATAAATATGGATGAAATAATTGTCAATACCTTCATAATCTCATTCATCCGGTTGCTGATAATGGATAAGTACATATCAAGATTACTTGCCGATATTTCTTTTAGCGATTCTACCAGATCAATAATCTGTATACAATGATCATAGGCATCTCTGATATATAATTTAGTCTGGTCGTTGATGAGCGGACTGTCACTTCTCAGCATGTCGTTTAGTTTATCCCGCTCCGGCCAGGCCACCCGCCTTATATTGATCAGGTTGCGTTTGACAATCTGTATATCGTACATGATGGTTTTATCGGGTTTTTCAATTAAACGGTCTTCGATCACGTCCAGGTCCTCGCTCCATTTGCCCAAAAGCTCAAAATAGGTGTCTACCACTACATCCATAATGGCATACATGATATAACTGCTGCCGGAAGTCCTTATATTTCCCTTGCCCCCCTTAAGTCTTGTTCTTACCGGTTCCAGACAGTCCTTATACGTATCCTGGAAGGTAAATAAGGCGTTGTCTGTAAGGATAAAAGACATTTGATCGTTTTCTAAATTATTCTCCTTATCCAGTAAAAGCATGCGGCTGACGGCGAAGACATAACCATCGTATTCGTCCAATTTCGGTCGCTGATAGGTTCTGGTGATATCTTCAAGAACTAATCTGTTGATGTTCAAATCCCGGTAAAGAGTCTCAAACAGCTCTTCTGAAGCAAACCCTTTGATTTCAATCCAATAGGTGAAATTTTTGTCAGCAATAGTTTTGGCGATCTGATTGAGATTATCTATAGTTTTTACCTGATAGTCCTCTGCATTGTAAATATGGATGGTGATTTTGGGAGTAAGTGAATTTTCATCTATATACACCAGCCCGGGGCTGGTGCCTGCTTTAGATAATACAAAGTGTTTTTTCTTCTTATTTCTGCGTTTTTTATCCATATACTACAGGTAGTGTTTTGATTGCGGTCCCTGGTTGAATAACAAATCAACGATACTCATGTTTGGCAGGAAACCCATTCTGTCTTCAAAAACCTGAAAATAAGGTTTGACGGGGATAATGCCGGCACTGTCTTTGAAATGCAGCCTGGTCCTGAAATCTTTTTCAGCAGGAATGTCTTTGTTGTATTCTGTGGTAAAGTTCAGTTCAGGAGATTTTTTTAACTGCTTAAATATCCATTGCAGCAGCTCAAGGTTATAATCAAACAGATAATCATATCTCTTTTGATAAAAAGGCTGCAGTTCATCCTCATAATATTCAAAATAAGCTGAATTCCGGTAACAGCTTTCCATGCTTAACCAGTGCAGGCGCTGCCATTTAAAATCGTAGCTGATCCTGACATCTTTAATTTTAGTGTGGAATTTAGACCCTTTGATTACTGGAATAAATAAGTTCAGCGCTCCGTTAGGTGAATAAATACTGGCTCTGTTCCGATAGGTCTGTTTTAGGAAATGCTCCTCTTTTTCAATAGTAAATTCGAAGTTATATGCATTTAATACAGAAAAATAACTTACAGGCGGAAGATAAAAAAGGGGAAATATAGCTGAACTGTGCATCTGTTAATTTATGTTTGCATTCATATCGGGCAAAATAAAGATAAAAAAGGTGTTTTCTTATACAGGCCGCTATTTTTTATAAATTTGGCCGTTCTGCTAAAACAACGCCCGAAGGAATGAGGCTGTTGATTTTTTAGCGAAGATGCAAACGTAAACAAGAATCAGTGTAATGTCAGAGCCAAGTGTAGCTGTTGTAATACTCAACTGGAACGGAAAAGACCTAATGGCCCGGTTTTTACCAAGTATAGTTAAATCCCAATATAATAATCTTCGGCTCATTGTTGGTGATAATGCTTCAACTGATGGTTCTGTAGAATTTCTGCAAAATAATTATCCTGAGATTACAGTGATCCAAAATGATAAAAACTATGGTTTTGCGGAAGGTTATAACCGTGTTCTTGAACAGGTAGATGCAACTTATTACATTCTGCTGAATTCAGATGTGGAGGTTCCGGAAAACTGGATAAGGCCGGAAATTGCTGCGATGGAGGCTGATGAAAGGATTGCTGCTGCACAGCCAAAAATTAAATGGCAAAAAGATAAGTCGAAATTTGAATATGCAGGTGCGGCCGGCGGCTTCCTGGATGTAAATGCTTTTCCCTTTTGCAGGGGAAGGATCTTTAATGTCATAGAAACCGACCTCGGACAATACAATGATAATAAGGAGATCTTCTGGGCCAGCGGTGCTGCCTTCTTTATTAAACGTAAACAGTGGCGGGAATCAGGAGGTTTGGATGCTGACCTTTTTGCCCATATGGAGGAAATCGATCTTTGCTGGCGTTTGAAAAACCTGGGTTACAAGATAGTCTTCTGTCCTGGTGCCGAAGTATACCATGTTGGAGGAGGTACACTGGGTGGGGAAAACCCCTACAAATTGTTGCTGAACTTCAGGAATAATTTAATGATTATGCAAAAGAATCTCCCGGTTTTTGAAGCGATAATAGGTATAACAGTCAGAATGTTTATGGATTTTATAGCACTGATACAATTTGTATATAAAGGGGAATTCAAATTTGCAGCCGCCGTAAACAAAGCGCATTACCAGTTTGTGAAAAACATCAGGAAGACCGGCAGTAAAAGAGCAGACAAACAAATGGCTTATTTAAAGCATACGGGGGTCTATCGGTCCAGCGTGGTCTGGAGCTTTTTTATAAAAGGATTAAAGCATTTCAGCCAGCTCAGGTTTTAATTATACTTTCTATAGCCAGACGGTAACCATCAAGGCCAAAGCCAGTTAATACTCCTCTGCAATTTTTACCGGTCAATGAAATATGACGGTATTCTTCCCTGGCATATATATTCGATATATGTACTTCTGTTACGGGTGTGTTAATACCTGCAATAGCATCGGCAATAGCAACAGAAGTATGTGTATAAGCTCCGCCGTTTAAGATAATCCCATCAAAGGAAAAACCCGTTTCATGTAATTTATTAACCAGTTCCCCTTCTACATTACTTTGATAATAGCTGATCTCTATCTCCGGGTATTTATCTCTTAATTGGGTCAGATATTCTTCAAAACCCATGCTCCCATATACTCCCGGTTCACGTATACCAAGCAGATTTAAATTCGGACC
>Ga0160457_1000811_pt1 | contig 11002 bp, 7 predicted proteins | sample HID1972M_E6MG_FD_108242 | JGI IMG/M metagenome (GOLD analysis project Ga0160457, IMG submission 108242) | Enriched pill bug-associated microbial communities from UW Madison campus, WI, USA - HID1972M_E6 MG | ecosystem: Host-associated > Arthropoda: Insects > Digestive system > Unclassified ... | reverse complement strand
TTACTTACAGACAAATTCAACACTATTATTAAATAAGGGGGACAATGATACATATAAGAACATTCAGGGCTCCGGATGATCCCGAAGCCTGCTCAAAATTTATTGTCGGCCATAAAAGGTTACTGGAGCTTTATGGTATAACCCAGATCACTTCAAATGTACAGGATTGGGTGGATGACCCTAAAACCATTGTCATCCTGGTAGAGGATAAGGAAACCAGATTTGTTTATGGCGGTGCAAGGATCCAGATCAAATCTGACAAGTACGAGCTGCCCATTGCCACAGCTATTGGAAAGTACGATCCCAAGATCTATGACATGATCAATTTTGATAATCAGCGCGGAGGCACCTGTGAATTATGCGGTTTATGGAATTCCAGAGAGGTAGCTGGTATGGGCATCGGAAGCCATGTTCTGGCAAGGGTCGGTTCGGTACTGGCGGCAAAGTTACCTGTTGTAAGTTTATTTGTACTATGTGCACCTGTTACCGTGAGAATGGGAAAACGGGTAGGTTGTGTAGTTGAGACTTCATTGGGCAACAACGGTTTATTTTATTATCCGAAGGACGACCTGGTAGCTACTGCCATGCGGTTAAGGGCGCCGGCCGACCTCAGCAATGCAGATGACTCAGAACGTGAAAAAATTCTTTCTTTAAGGGAAAACATGCATCAGACCATAGAAGAAAGGGGACCAAAAGGTATATACCAATTGGAATATAATTTAAACATCCCAAAGCTTTACGATGTCGTTTAGAAAATTATTTTTAGTATCCGCACTGGTATGTTATAGTTTATTATCATGGGCACAGGGAAAATCACTGATATTTAAAAATGAAGACAAGATATTAAAGATCGACAGCGGAATTTCCGTTTTTAAAGACCCTTCGAAACTCCTGACCATCGAAAAGGTTATCCATCAGAAATTTGATTACCTTAACCAGAAGGTACCCAACCTCGGAATAACCCCCGATAAGATCTGGATCAGGTTTACTATAACCAATAAGAGTACCGCAGAAGAATTGATGCTGGTCATTGCACAACCTGCAATTGACAGCATTACCTTGTACCAGCTTAACCATAACAGCCTCTATACTTCTATACCCCTGGGAAAATACAAGCCTTTCCATGAGCGGCTGGTCAATAATCCAAACTACATTTTCCCGGTAAAGATACCGGAGAACGGAAGCGAAACCTTTTTTATCAGCATCAGCTCGACCGATCAGATCCAGCTTCCCGTATCCCTGGGCACGGCAAAAACGGTCCTTGTAACAGATAATAACAAAGATATTCTTTTTGGTATCTATACAGGTATCATCGTCATTATGATTTTATATAACCTGTTTATCTCTTTCACCGTAAAGGATTTCAGTTATATCTATTATATCGTTTATATCTTTTTTGTAGGCTTAACCCAGGCCACATTTCAGGGCTATGCTTTTAAATTCCTTTGGCCGGATAGTCCCTGGCTGGCTGTAAACAGTTCATTCCTGGTACCGTTCTTCTCCGGGATCACTACCGCAGAATTTCTGCAAAAGTTTTTACAGACAAAGATCCATACCCCATTTCTGCATAAGGGGATAAACATGTTTGTTTTGTTTTATTTTGCAGCCCTGCTGATCTGGCTTTCCGGATACCGTATTCTCGGCATACAATGTTTGCAGACACTTGCTTTATTTGGCTCGTTATATTTTCTTTATGTAGCCGATGTCATCAGGAGAAAAGGTTCCCGGCCGGCATTGTTCTTTCTTGTCGCTTATACCATCTTCCTGTTATGCGTTGTGATCTTTGTTTTACGTAACTTCAACTTAATTGAGTATAATTTGTTTACATCTTATATTTTAGAGATAGGCTCAGTTATACAGATCACATTACTATCGTTCGCCCTGGCAGATAAAATAAATATATACAGGAAAGACAAGGAACAATCCCAGGAACAGGCCCTTCAAATTTCAAAAGAGAATGAAAGGCTGATCCGGGAACAAAATATTGAACTGGAAATCCAGGTGAACAAACGTACAGAAGAGCTGCAAAGCTCCAACAGCACGTTAAACCTGACGCTCAAAGAATTAAAGGAAGCACAGTCACAATTGGTTGATGCCGAAAAAATGGCAGGCTTAGGTCAGTTAACCGCAGGTATAGCGCATGAAATAAACAATCCTATAAATTTTGTAACTTCAAATATCAAACCGCTGGAACTAGATATCAATGATTTGTATGATGTCATCCAAAAATACGAAGATATGGACCCCGGACAGGATATCTCACGGCAAATAGAAGAAATTGACAGATTTAAAAGACAAATAGATATTGACTTTATTAAAACGGAGATCAACTCCCTACTTTCAGGAATCGGAGAAGGGGCCAAAAGAACTGCGGAGATTATCAGAAGCCTTAAGAATTTCAGCAGGCTGGATGAAAGTGATACAAAGCCTGTAGATCTGAACGAAGGGCTGGAATCTACACTGGTACTGCTGAGGAGTACGCTTCCTTCTCAAATCAGTATAATAAAGGAACTCAGGCCTATCCCGCTGGTAGAGTGTTTACCGGGCAAGATAAACCAAATATTCATGAACCTGATCACCAATGCGATCCAGGCGATTAAAATGAAAACAAACCCTCAGCCCGAGGAATACATATACATCTCCAGTAAGGAAGAAGGTGATCAGGTAAAAATCAGCATTAAAGACACGGGGCCGGGCATGACGGATGAAGTAAGGCAAAGAATATTTGAGCCTTTTTTCACTACCAAGGAAGTTGGGGAAGGTACTGGTTTAGGCCTGTCTATTGTTTTCAGTATTATTGAGAAACATAAAGGTCACATTGAAGTTATCACAAAAGTAAATCAAGGTACAGAATTTATTATTACCTTGCCTATAAACATATTATGATATGACCCGCTCGCCTGTTAAAGTCTTATATATTGATGATGAAGAAAACAACCTCATCGCATTTAAAGCAAGTTTTAGGAGACAATACGAAATTTACACAGCCAAATCTGCAGCAGAAGGCTTAAAGGTTCTGGAAAACCTGGAGGTGGAAGTGATCATTGCGGACCAAAAAATGCCCGAGACTACAGGAGTTGAATTTTTCAAAAGTATAACCCATACTTATCCCGACCCGATACGGATACTGTTAACCGGTTATACCGATATTGCCGCCCTCGCAGATGCAATCAACCATGGGGATATATACCGGTATATCACTAAACCCTGGAACGATCTGGAGCTGCACAATTCCATTAAAAATGCACATGATGCCTACAGATCAAAAATTGACCTCAGGAACAAGGTTCAGGAGCTGGAAAAAACCAACGATGAACTAAACCGGTTCATTTACAGTATATCACATGAATTACGTGCACCGCTGGTATCTGTGATCGGCATAGTAAACCTGGTAAAAATGGAAGGGCTTTATCATTCGAGCGGAGAATATTGGGAGCTTATCGAATCCTGTTCCAGTAAACTGGATTATTATATTCAAAAGACGTTACAATACTATAAGAATAATAAAAATATAACGGATAAATCTGAAATCGATTTTAAAAAGCTGGTGAGTGAAATTGTAGAGCTTTACGCGTATAATAACAAAGAAACTAAATTCACTATCAACATCAATCAGCCAACCCCGTTTATCGGCGATACTTTCAGGATTGAGGTAATATTAGGCAACCTGATCTCTAATGCGATCAAGTACCAGAAGAACAACGAGGAAGATAAAATGGTAGATATCTCGATTGACGTTAACACATTCTCCGCTGAAATTTCTATTACCGACAATGGGTTAGGCATTTTAAATGAACACTTAGAAAAAATATTTACCCAGTTTTTTAAAAGTAAAAATAATCAGGGAAGTGGATTAGGATTATTTATTGTCAAGGAAGCACTTAACAAGATTAACGGAAAAATAGCTGTTAGCTCTAGCCTTGACTATGGTACTACCTTTAAAATTACTATTCCCAATGCCAGTTAGAGTGAATAAACCTTTTAGGGTAATGCTGATCGATGATAATAGTATTGATTTGAAAATCAATGCTAAGATAATCCGCATAACAGAATTGTTCGATGAGATTATATCGTGCCAGTCTGGCGAAGAGGCGATGGCTTACTTTATTACCCATATCAATGAAACAGATAAATTACCCCATCTGATCCTGCTGGATATACAGATGCCGGAAATGGACGGGTTTGAGTTCCTGGATAACTATAAACTTTTACCTGATAAGCTGAAAAGCAGGCCTCTGATCGCTATGCTTTCATCGACACTGGACTTTGGCGATATCAGAAAGGCGGAAGCCAATCAATATGTCATTACCTTATTGAAAAAACCTCTTTATCCCACACAGTTAGAAACGATAGTTAAGGATAATTTCATCGTTTAACAGGGTTCAGGACCTGGCTGGCATCATCTATGCTTTTTACATGTTGCATATAGATACGCCAATATGATGAATGCAAAAAAAATAACCTTTTTAATTTTCTGTTTGTCACTCTTGTTTACCGGCTGTAAGAAAGACTCCGGACTTGATCCCCTGTCAAATGTGATCTTTACAAAAAACGGTGTAATCAGGGTCGAATGCACCGATTGCCTGTTGAATTACACGGTATTAAAAGATAATTACACCGTGGATGTAAAAAACAGTGAAGACATTTCATTTTTTTATCTATCTGATTTTGAGCTAAAAACAATCATAAATTCCAATAAAAAGCAAAACATCAGATTGGCTGTATTCGATGCTTACGGGCGTATGGTTTCCAATCACTTAAGCGCATTTGATGCCGGTGATAACAAAGCGGAAACTTTCAGAATTAGCGCTAACTGATACCTCCCGCTGTCCAGAAATTATTTTTTCTCTGCTTTATTTCTATCGTCAGCTGCGCTGATTACGGTTACTTTTAACCCTTCCTCCGCAGGAAAAACATAGCGCAGACCGGGGAATATTATATCCAATGCAGGGATCTTATGCCCGGATGGAGACCCGGGGTATCGTTTGAGTGCGTCTATGAAACCTGCTTGCCGGGTACTTGCTGAGTGCATGCATTTTTGACTAGCTGATTTGCACGCTCTCCCGCACGCACTCAGCACGCAGTCCGCATTTATTTACCCAAACCATACCGGCCTGTTTTCCTGTTTTCTGTCAGGTTCTTTAACTTTTCTGCAACCGCCCGCCAATACGACAATACACGTCAGGATACGACAATGCACGACACATACCGGATAAAATGCCTTTTTTATCAGCTGATCAGTTATATTTGTTAAAAGAAAAGGGCATAAATCCCAGACCCTGCTGACAACGATCTTTAACCATAAATTTTCAAACATGAAAGCATCTATTATCCTCGTCTTGTTCCTGCTGTCCATATCACCGCTGAGTAAAGGCCAAAATGTTAAGCCAACCGCAGCTCATCCGCAGTCTGCCGGTTTATACGGCATATTACCAGCTTATCTGGCTGTAAAAGATGCCCTGGTTAATTCTTCAGCGGATAAGGCAAATGAAAAAGCTGCAGCCTTACAGCAAATAATCAGTTCGGCAGATCTTACTTCCTTATCTGCACCGGACAAAGCAGCCTTCGCTAAAGTTAAAGAAAAACTGGTTTTTGATGCCAGGCACATTTCAGAAAGTAAAGAACTGAGCCATCAGCGGGATCATTTCAAAACACTTTCAGCAAACCTTGCCACCCTGGCAGGTACGGTCAAATTAGCCGATACCCCGGTTTATCAAGACTATTGCCCGATGAAAAAAGCGGTGTGGCTGAGTAATGAAAAGGCTATCAAAAATCCTTATTTTGGGAGTCAGATGCTCACCTGCGGCAAGATCACGAAAACTTTTAACCAGGATTGACCGGCTTTACTCCGGCCCTGTCAGGGTGGGTATGACCTGCTTTATACTTCCATCCGCCCCGAATTCCAGCTTGTCTATACATACTTCCCGGTTATAACCGGCAGATGCACCCATTGAAATTCCTTTTGGGCGGGTGAAACGGTGATAAATGATGTACCAGGTATCCGTTCCCGGAATGCAGATGACTGAATTATGCCCGGTTCCATAGATACCTTTTGCAGCATCTTTTGCTAAAACAAGGTTATTTTCCGGCACAGTAATTTTGCCCAAAGGCGCATCTGCAATCCCGTAGCGAACCCTGTAATCCTCACTCCTGGTATCATTTTCCGACCATAAGAAATAATACTTTCCGTTGCGGTAGAAAACTTCAGTTCCTTCCCTGAATGTAGCGTCAGGTGTAATAATTTTTATGCCCGCAGTATCAATCGCTGTCATGTCATCACTCAGCATAACTCCAGCCATATATCCGTTACCCCAGTATAAATAGCTTTTGCCGGTTTGAGGATCTGTAAATACATCAGGATCAATCTCCTGACCTCTTTTTATGCCTGCCGGCCTTTTAGCGATCAATGGTGTTTCCAGCGACTTAAAAGGGCCCGCAGGATCATCTGCTACAGCCAGGCCGATTTTCTGTGCGGCGGTAAAATAATAGAAGTATTTGTATACGCCATTGATCTTTTTTTCAGCAATAGTTGGTGCCCAGGCATTTTTTTCTGCCCATTTTACATCCTTTGGCAGATCAAGTATTGTTCCCTCATCTTTCCAGTTCAGTAGATCAGAAGAAGAAAAAGCTTTAAAATAGGTCCCGCCCCAACCGGCAAAACCATCACTGGTAGGATAGATATAATATTTACCGGTCTTATTCGCATACAGGATTTCCGGATCGGCGTAATAGCCTTCCAGAACCGGATTATTGTTTACCGCGGCACTGACCTGAAAGGTCTTCACTTTATTTCCCGGAAAACTAACGGTGTAGGATACCGGGCCTTTGCTGAAATCCCTGGCGCCTACAGGCTTAATAGAAGTACCGGGAAGCGAAATAAACCCTGGGTCAAATGATTTTAAAGAGGTACCGTTTTTTACAGGAAGGTAAAGTTTCGATGAAGCGGTATCCATCACGATATTGTTACTTTTAATTGCTGCAGAGCGGGCTGAGCCCATTAAATCTTCCGGACTATACCATTTTTTCAATAAGCCCTCAGCTTCTTTTCTGGTAATGGGTAAAACCGTACCATGCCGCGGGTGAAAATCCATAGTTACTTCCTGGTCTATAACTGTGAAGTTTTCGAGGTCTTTACTTTTGGTGAACTGGTAGCGGCCCTTGGTGTATACATCATACATCAGTATATAATCAGCACCCTGGTTCAGCTTAAAGACACCCGCTCCTTCTACCGGGTCTTTTGTTTGCTGTAAATACTTATCCTGCAACACATATCCTTCAGTCAGCTTAGAGGAGACAGCTTTTTTAATGCCTTTACCGCTCCCTTCGGTTTTAAAGAAAAGATTATATTTTCCGTCTTTATAAATGATATCGCCATCAATGCTGGCATTATTTGTCGGACTGAAGAAAAGTTGCTTTGGTGTACTTTCCAGCCCGGTAAAGTCTTTATTGGCATAGGCATAATAGATGATGTCCGGCCCCTCGCCTGTCCGCATGGACCAGTACAGCATATATTTTCCTTTTTTTGTATCATAAATGGTTTGCGGAGCCCAGACCCGGTTTATTTTTTCAAATTCGGGGAAGTTTTGGGGAATATTTACAATATGCGATGTCCAGTTCAGCAGGTCAGTCGACTTTAACAGCACCATGCCGTAATTAGGCCCCCAGCCATATTTAGCCACCTGCATATCAGTCGCCACCATATAAAACGTTTTGCCATCCGCCCCGCGTAGAATATGCGGGTCACGTACACCACCGGTTGCGCTGATCGCTCCGGGGTCTAACACCGGATTATTGTTATTCAATGCACGATAATTATATCCGTCGGCACTGATGGCAAAGCGTATGGCTTCGGCAGATTTTCCATTTCCTGTAAAGTAAGTGAACAGGTAGGCTTCCTTTTTATCTCCGGCATTGGTCTGGGCAAGTATGGGGGCTGAAGTTAAAGCAAGACTGTTCAAAAAAAAGGTTATACCGGCTAACTTTATAAGACTATTCATTATATATTTTCTGTACATTATATGTGTCCCCTGATTTTTATGGGGTTTTCCATTCTAAAAATAGGAAAAATGTTTGTGTAAGGGTATTTGTTAATATTTTTTTCTCAAAAAGCAGGATGCACGGCTTTTTTAAACAAGCAGTATTTTAACCTGTTTTAACCGGATATTACTCTTAACAGATTTTATCAAACTCATATAGCGGTTAATTAATCTTCATAACAGGCACCTGCTTTAATTAAATACATTTTCAAAGGCATTCCACAGCAGTCACTGGCAGCTTTAGGGGTAATAAAATGCTCATATGTGTTAAAATATAAATCATAGATTTCTTACCATCGCCTTAATTTTATCTTCATTCCCAATCCTAAACCAGGGAAACTAACCAAAATAACAAAATATGAAACTAACCCAGACTTATCTTAAGTATGTAACCAAAAGATGCCTGTTGCTCTTCTTGTTATGTGCTATTTATCAGGTTTCCTTTGCACAGAGCGATCTGAACATCAGGGGAAATATCAAAGACGCCCAGGACAATACCCCGCTTGTCGGAGTTTCCATTAAAGAGAAGGGCACCGCTAATGTGGCCATGGCAGATGCGAATGGAAATTTTACGATTAAGGTCAGCAAGGCAGATGCTACACTGGTTATTACCTACGTCGGGTATAACGAGCTTGAAGTGCCGTTGAACGGCAGAAGAGATGTTAATGTGCTGCTGACTTCGGAATCCAAAGGACTGAACGAAGTAGTTGTAGTCGGTTACGGTACCCAGAAAAAGGGTGACGTGACCAGTGCAATAGCCAGTGTAAAAGCCGAAGACTTTACCAAAGGGGCAGTCAGGGATGCGGCATCGCTGGTCCAGGGTAAAGTAGCCGGTTTACAGGTATCAACTCCATCCGGAGATCCTACTGCGGGAACAGTTATCCAACTCAGGGGCTTATCCAGTATTCTGGAGAATACAAATCCGTTGATTTTAGTTGATGGAATACCCGGCGATTTAAATACCGTTGCGCCTGAGGACATTGAGTCTGTAGACGTACTGAAAGACGGTTCTGCTGCAGCTATTTATGGTACCAGAGGAACAAATGGGGTAATTATCATTACCACAAAAAAACCGCATGGCGATTTACGCTCCTCTGTTCAGTACAATGGTTATACCAGCGTGCAAACTGTTGCAAGAAAACCTGAATTTTTAAACGCTGATGATTACAGAAGATTAATTAAAGAAGGATATGGTTTTACAGATTATGGCACCAGTACAGATTGGTTTAAAGAAGCGACCAGAACACCCATCAGTCAAAACCACAATCTTTCTGTACAAGGCGGAAGTGCCACAAGTAACTATACAGCTTCGGTTAACTACAAGGGATGGCAGGGGCTTTTCCTGAATTCTGACAATAAACAGGTTACTGCCAGGGCAGATATTAACCACTCTATGCTGGATAACAAATTAAAGTTCAACCTGAACGCAGTAAGCAGAACGCAGTCTTATTGGGCTGGACAGGATGGCGGTCTTTATAATAGCGACAATAATAGTTTTAACCCTTATGTCTACAGACAAGTTGAAATCCGTAACCCAACAGATAGCATCAGAAATTCACAGGGTGGATGGAAGGAGCAGAATGTCTACTTTTATGACAACCCTATTGCTTATTTAAACGAGTCTAACGGAGAAAATACCATCAGGGAAATGCGTTTAAATGGTACCGTGACTGCAACACCGGTGAAAGACCTGAACATTAAATTGTTGGTATCGGGTGTTAAATGGTCTGAGCAAAGAGGTTATGCAGAAACTAAACTACATGTTTCTACTGTAAAGAACGGTAGAAACGGCTATGCTTCTTTGGGCGAAAGTAACAGAAAAGACAATTTACTAGAGTTCACCACAGATTATTCAAAAACTTTAGAAGATCACCGCTTTACCATACTTGGCGGATATAGCTATCAGTTCGTTAAAACTGATAATTCTTATATGTCAAACTATGACTTCCCGACAGATGTCTACTCATGGAACAACATGGCAACCGGGGATGCGCTTGGAAGGGGACAGGCGGTAATGAGCAGCAATGCACAATCCTCTACATTAATCGGCGGTTTTGCCAGACTAAATTACACTTACAAAGATAAATATCTGGTGATGGCCAGTATCAGACGTGAAGGATCCTCCAAATTTGGGGAAAACCATAAATGGGGTACTTTTCCGGGAGTATCATTAGGCTGGCGTATAGACCAGGAAGATTTCATGAAAAACCTGACGGTGATCAATCAGTTAAAGCTAAGGGGTGGTTTTGGTGTCACAGGGATTGTACCTGATAATTCCTATCAGTCATTATCAGGCCTGAATTACGGTAACAGGTATTATGACAATGGCGTATGGAAACAGTCGCTTGGTCCGTCAAGGAATGCAAATCCAGATTTAAGATGGGAGAAAAAACAGGAGTTTAACATAGGGATTGACTTTAGTATGTTTGACAGCAGATTAAGTGGAAGTATTGATGCTTACCACAGGTTGACCAAAGATATGCTTTATAACTATGAAGTACCTGTTCCACCCTACTCGTTTAACTCTATATTAGCTAATGTCGGGCAGATGAAAAATCAGGGTTTAGAGGTTTTATTAACCTATGCTGCAGTTAAGTCCACTGATTTTAACTGGAAAACCAGCGTTACCTATTCCACTAACAAAAACAGACTGGTTTCTTTATCAAATGAATTGTTTAAAACGACAAATAATTACCTTGATGAAGGATATGCCAGTGAGCCTATTCAGCAACCGACACACCGGGTATATATAGGAGGACCAATAGGAGATTTTTACGGTTATAAATCAGTTGATATCGACAACGATGGAAGATGGATTATAGAAGGTGCTGATGGAAACCCTAAACCAATTGCAGAAGCTGTTCAGGAGGATAAACAGATTTTAGGCAATGGTATCCCGAAACACATCGGCAGCTGGAACAACAGTTTCAGTTATAAAAACTGGGACTTAAACGTTTCTATGCGTG
>Ga0160457_1000810_pt1 | contig 11008 bp, 8 predicted proteins | sample HID1972M_E6MG_FD_108242 | JGI IMG/M metagenome (GOLD analysis project Ga0160457, IMG submission 108242) | Enriched pill bug-associated microbial communities from UW Madison campus, WI, USA - HID1972M_E6 MG | ecosystem: Host-associated > Arthropoda: Insects > Digestive system > Unclassified ... | reverse complement strand
GCCAGTCTGGCCGCCCGGTTTGTCAATGAAGACAGATGGGGCGGACAGATGAACTGGAATAAAGGGTTCAGAGGCAGCGATAGTATTTATGGAGAAAGTATTTATACAAGGCGCTGGGAACTTATAGGTTTGTATCAATTGCCGGTAAAAGAAAAAATCATGATGCAGTTTTCCTATAACTGGCATCACCAGAATTCCTGGTATGGTTATACACCCTATATAGCTACACAACAGGTAGGATTTTTACAGTTATACTGGGATAAGGAACTAAGCAGGCGGCATAGCCTGTTAATGGGAGGTACCTATCGTTATACCTGGTACGATGATAATACACCGGCCACTGCCACTGCGGACGGTCTAAAAAATATGCCGGCGAAAACACCGTTACCAGGAATATTTATACAGGATGAATGGAAGTTTTCAGATCAGCAAACGCTGCTTGCCGGTTATAGGTATGACCATGATCAATATCACGGCAGTATCCATTCTCCCAGACTGGCCTATAAATTTTCACCAAACCCCAGAAACACTTTCAGAGGTAGTTTCGGCACCGGGTTCCGTGTGGTAAATCTGTTTACAGAAGATCATGCGGCACTGACCGGAGCCAGAAAAGTAATTATAGAGGAGGAACTGAAACCGGAACGGTCATGTAACGGGAACCTGAATTATGTAGCTAAACTGCCATCTGCAAATTTTCTGCTGGGCCTGGACATCACGGGGTTCTATTCCTATTTCAGCAATAAGATTACGGGAGACTTTGACCGGGACCCCAATGAAATTGTTTATTCGAACCTAAACGGACATGCCATATCAAGAGGAGTATCCTTAAATACAGATTTTACTTTTTATTTTCCTTTAAAGCTACTGGCCGGAATCACATATGCTGATGTATACCAGCTGGATGATGGGGGAAACGGAGGCACCAGGACAATGCAGTTACATGCGCCAAAATGGAGCGGCAATTATCTGGTATCTTATACCTTCCCTAAATCGTTCATACTTGATTTTACAGGGGTCTTTACCGGGCCGATGCGTTTACCTGTCCAGCCCAAAGATTACCGTCCTGCCTATTCTCCATGGTTCAGTCTGGCAAATATACAGCTGACTAAAAAATTCAATAACGGAATAGAGATTTACGGGGGCATCAAAAACATCTTCAATTTTATTCCCGAATATGCACTTATCCGTTCATTTGATCCATTCGATAAAACCGCTTCAGATCCTGTAACTAATCCTGACGGTTATACTTTTGATACCGAATATAACTATGCTCCCTTGCAGGGAACCAGGGCATACGCGGGAATACGGTATAACTTATTTAAATGACCGGGCCAATTTCCGTATACTGGGCTATCCAGTTTTTAATAAGCGCAACACGTTCTTTAGTAAATTTAGGTGTTAAAAAGGAGTTGGACCAATCTTCGAAGTTTAAATAATGGAACTCCATATAGAAAACCCAAAACATATAGCCCAGGTAAGGTATTGCGGCAATTTCTTCATCAGATAGCTGCCTGACCGTTCTATATGCCTCGATAATGGTATTGAAATCACGTCTAGCCTGTTCAGGTCCTGTCCTCTTGTAAGTTACCTGGAGAAAGAAATGTGCAGATAAAGTCATCAGGTCATTTACAAGATATCCTTCTCCTGCAAAATCAAAATCAAAAAAGGTGACCTTGTTCAAGTTGTCAAAGTGGAAATTCTTAGGGAAGAAATCGTAATGGCAATAGCCATAACTAAATGCGCCGGTATCGAACGAATTTAATTTCTGTATTACTTTTTCTGCAGTTTCCCTAAGCCAGATAAACTCTTCCTGCATTTCGTTGAAATGTGGTTCTAATGTCCGGAGCGGCCCTGTAAGTGTATTATCAATGGTGTATTTTTTCCTGTCATGGTTCAGTGTCAGTCCTGAGGTATGGTTATGAATGAACGCTATTTCTCTTCCGACTGTCCGCAATTGTTCCTCATTCATATCCAAAATCACTTCACCTTTTGCGAAGGAGAAAAGAACACCAGTTCTTGTCCCTTCTGCAGCATGAAATTGCTGGATCTGATCACCCTTTAAATCATTAAGCGGATAAGCAACCCTGGCCCCGGCTGCCTTTAAAATGTTCAACAATGCTAATTCTCCCATTATCTGGTCAAGGTTACGGTGCGATTCCCGGTAAATTTTAAAGATATATTTCTCGCTGGCCGTACGCAATAGATAGGTGTCACTGACATTACGGATGATCAGTTGACGGGCAGTGTCTTTTAAGCCGTAGTTTTTGGAGATATGATCGTTTAATCCGCCGGTTTTTAAGGTGGAGTATTGCGTAGGAAAGACAGACATCAGGCATTTGAATTAATTTCAAAGGTAACCATATTCATCAAAACTTTTATTTAATGCCCTTGTTTAGAAAAATAAAAAGACGAAATGGAAAACAGCAAAAAACATAATACGGAAGAAGAAAAAGGCGCTCATCCGCAGCGGAAAAAGCATACCATTCATGAAAATGAGGCAGAACAGGGCGATCAGTATGCCAATGACCAGGGAGAGGACGAAAACGGGCCTAAACCGTCAGCAGATGAACAGGAATAATACCGTTTTTAATGCTGTTAACGTAATAATAGTCAATTACATGGAAATATTTATTTCTATGAATTTGTAATACCATTTTTTATCCATAAAAATCAATTTTTTGAATTCTATTCATCCATGATGAATGAATTTTTTTAACTTTACTCCTAATGCAAGTTGAACCCGTATATAATTCAGAAGACCCAAACGAACAGGCTGATCGCAGTAAACATGTTCCATTTGACGGCTTTGTTAATGTTAACGATATTGTAAGTAAACGCAGACAAATAAGAATAGCACAGTTCAATAATCCTGATCAGGCATGGGATACAGAAATGAATCCCGAAAAGGCTAAAGATGATCCGGCAAATAGTGTTTAAGCCCGTATTTTGCAATTCCCGCAATAACGCTAGTTCATTTAACAGGCATATTTAATTTCGATACTGCCTTTTTTGTGTTTTTCGGCTGTTTAGACCGATTTATTCTTCATTCGTCACGGCTAAACTTCTTTTGGTGTAAAAAACTTGGTAAGGGAACCATCGCTTTATAAATTACACTTCTTTATTAATGCTTAACTGCCAAATTTTTTTATAATGAACGTTGATCCAGCTAATTCTGAAGCACAGGTAAACCCGGAAGATGATTTTACACAATTTCGCGTTGACGGGTTCATAAATGTTAATGCACTTTTACAAAAGAAACGTGAATTAAAGAAAAAGTATACAGAATCAGATGGTGCCCAATCAGAATCGGAAGAATATTAACCGGAAATGAACATTATCTAAAGATTACCCGTTTTGTGATCCTGTCAGGAGAAAATAAGTAACTTAGGCCCATTAAATATATAAAATGGACTTCTTACACACTATTTTAGGGGAGGATATACAGGCAGGCCTTCTCATTATCTTAAATTTAATTGTTATTGAAAGCTTACTTTCGGTAGATAACGCCGCGGTACTGGCAACCATGGTTATGGACCTGCCAAAAGACCAGCGTGAAAAAGCATTAAAATATGGAATTTTAGGCGCTTATATTTTCAGGGGTATTTGTTTATTTTTAGCAGCATGGCTGGTTAAAATATGGTGGCTGAAACCTTTGGGCGGTTTATACCTGCTGTATCTTGCTTTTGATTATTTCAGGAAAAAGAATAGTAAGGAAAGCGGGGAAGAAGAGACCGTAGACAAAAATAAGAGCTGGATCTATAAATCGACAGTTGGCGCTGTTGGTGTTTTCTGGGCCACCGTAGCTTTGGTTGAGGTAATGGACCTGGCTTTTTCTATTGATAATGTTTTCGCGGCCGTTGCTTTTACGGAGCATGTTTATTTGATTTATATAGGGGTATTTATAGGTATTCTGGCGATGCGTTTTGTTGCTCAGGCCTTTGTTAAGCTGATGGAAAAGTTCAATTTCCTGGAAACAGTTGCTTTTATTGTGATTGGTGTGTTAGGGGTTAAACTAACTTCTTCTGTGTTTACGCATTTTCTTCCGGAATCACCTGTTTCCCATTTTATTGAAGGGGAAAAAACGGATCTTTTTGTTTCTGTTTTTACAGTTGCCGTTTTCCTGGTACCGGTAATTACTTCTTTGTTGTTCAATTATCCGAAAAAACAGGTTTTAGCTGACAAGTAACTACAAGTTTGATCCTGTAATTTATATCAGAAACTAACAAGCTTCACATAAAAAACGACACCCTGTATCTGAGTCTGCCAAGCGCTTCACGCTTGAAGGCCTCAGATACAGGGTGTCGTTTTTTTTAAGATAAAGTATGGGGTATCCCTAACAGGGCGGCATGGAGCGGCGGTCTGTACTATCTAAGGACAAACTATTTAGCGATCCTTAAACCTTTTCAAAAACGGGCCGTTATTTAAGCTGACTGACAGCTTCATCAATAAACATGGCTGAAGCCGTATCCCCTGACTTCTGTTTCTCACCTTTGATATAATTCAATGCCTGAATAAGCTGTGGTACAACGCCATATTGTTTAAAAGCAAGTGCAAACTCTTTAATCGTAGTCACTCCCTGCTGTGTATATTCAGGGCTTTTCAACCGTATAACCAGGTCAATATAACTTTTAAGCATGTCAAATTTTTCCTGGGCACCGGACTCAGCGAAATTACGGTTTACATATGGCCATTCTGCATCTGAACCATAAGTGGCATAAACACCTGCGATTGAAGGGATCAGTGCGCCCGCGCTTTCTTTCTCCAGCGACTTTGCAATCGCTAATGCCTCGGTGGGTTTCAGCAAGGTTATTGCGTCCAGTCCTGCTGCCTGAATAGCATAAGAGCTGCTTTTAAGGGCTTCCTGATAAAGTGACAGGTACTGCTCTGCAGCTTTGGTACTGCTAAGTAAATTTATTGCAGCCGCTTTTACCAGATTATTCTCATCGGTTTTAGCCATATTCAATACTGCAGGTAGTACCGCTTCAATAAAAGCGGTATTGCTTTTATCTAATGACTGCAGGGCTTTTAAACGTAAACCGTAATATTTGTCCTTTAATGCCGCTGTCAGAATCTGCCGGGCCACAGGATTTGCCTGTTGTTTAACTGTTGCTTCAATAGCTTCCAGCCTGTCCAGATACAATGGAGCGTGCAGGTACTGGAACAGGTAGTTCTCCAGTGACTGATGATCTGTTTTCTGCGCAAGAATGATTTTATCTGCATCTACATTGACCAGGTCCGGTTTTCCGTTCAGGACAAATTTCAGCGTATCAGCTTTATCGCGCATCCATATGTCATGGCGTTCTTTTTTACCATTAGCATAAATATCAACTCCCATGGGTAAAATAAAGGGATTTCCTTCCTGCGTTTGTTTCAGGTAAACAAACTGGGTTTTAGTAGCTTCATCCCACTGATAGCTGATATCCAGCAATGGATGACCGGCACTGTAATACCATTGGTTGAAAAACCAGCTCAGGTCTTTTCCGCTGGCCTCCTCGAGGGCAAGACGTAACTGCTGGGCCTCACCATTCTTAAAGGCATTGGTTTTCAGGTAAATATTTAGCCCTTTAAAAAAGGCAGGGGCACCGAGATAATTCCGGAGCATATTTAATACTCGTCCGCCTTTCTGATAAGAAACGGCATCAAAGACATCCAGTGCAGCATGATAATGAAAACGGACAAGATCCTTCTTTGCATTTTCCGGATTGCCCAGGTAACCCAGCATCGCTTCGTGATTATGGTCGTCCCCGGCATCTTTCCCGTACTTATGTTCTGCCCAGAGGGTTTCACTAAAGTCGGCAAACGATTCATTTACTGTAATATTGCTCCAGCTTTCAGCTGTCACATAATCGCCGAACCACTGGTGAAAAAGCTCGTGCACAATTGTACTTCTGCCTTTATCATAATACCTGTCTGCAAGTTCCCTTGCAGTGCCCTGTACGTAACTGCCATGTAAGGTAGCCGTAGTATTTTCCATTGCGCCGCTAACAAAATCACGGACTACAATCTGCGCATATTTGTTCCATGGATAATCGATGCCCAGTATTTTGGAATAAAACTCGATCACCTCCGGGGTAAAGCCGAAAATGTCCTTGGCGAAAGGTGCATATTTTGGCTCCAGGTAATAATTTACCTCTTTGTCCCGCCATTTATCCCGGTAGATCCTGAAATCACCCACAGCCATCATAAACAGATAAGGAGAGTGGGGCAGTTCCATTTTCCAGGTATCTGTACGTGTCCCGTCGGCATTCTTTTTCTGGGTAACCAGACGGCCGTTAGACAAGGTCACATACTTTGCCGGAACCGTCATGCTGATCTCTTCTGTTGTTTTTTGATTGGTATGGTCTATGGTCGGAAACCATACAGAAGAACTTTCCAACTCTCCCTGTGTCCATATCTGTACGGGTTTATCCTTTTCGGTACTGTCCGGGTTAATAAAATAAAGGCCTTTGGCATCCGTAATCGCCTGTCCGGCCTCAATCTTCAATTCATTTGGTTTCGCTGTATAATCAATGTACACCGTATATTTCTCGGTATCCCTGTAAACCTTATCCAGTTTTATGGCCAGACTGAGGCTATCATAAGTATACTTCAGGGGAACGGTTTTACCATCCTTGACCAAAGCGACTGTTTTGATATCCATTCCCTTCGCATCCAGTCTGAGGGTATCTGTCGGATAAATATGAGGTTTGATGGTCACCCATTCTTTGCCATACAGGTAGCGCTTTTTATAGTCAAAACGCACATCCAGTTTGGTATGGACCAGATCGTTGATTTTCTCCGGTGTGCTGCGGTAAATTTTTAACAGCGGATCCTCTTTTTTCTCCTGCGCTGCTGCCGGCACTGCAAATGCAGCCGCTGCGATGATCAGGATTTGGAGGAATGCACGGTGGCAAGTTTTGAATTTTATAGGCATAAGTTCTTATTTAATCCGATAAATCTAAAAAGTATCTTCCGGTATGCAAGGGTTAATTAAAATTATTACACAGAAATAATAACATTGAATTAACACAAATTAATGTCATTATACCTTTAAGACCACCTTCTTATTAAATAATTGTAAACCCTAGGGGGAAGGCCCCCGGGGTACGTATTGGTTTAAAAAGATCACATACTAATACATTAACAATTCAAACTGATGAAAAAAAATTACAAACTAATTTTCCGGTTACCTGCCGTTTTCCGGCTAAAGGCCATGCTTACGGTAATGACGGTAATGCTGTTATCGCTGACTGCATCTGCGCAGACGGGTAAAACAGTAAAAGGCCGTGTTGTGGACGAAAGCAATAACCCGCTGCCCGGAGTTACCGTAAGCGTAAAGGGAAGCTCCCAGGCCACCTCTACAAACGGAAGCGGTGACTACAGTATCAAAATAAACGGCACACAGGACATATTGACCTTTGCCCTGATAGGATCGGTTACACAGGAAGTTCAGGCAGGGGGAAGGGCCGAAATAAATGTCACCCTTTCAGGAGACAGTAAACTGCTGAAAGACGTCATTGTAATTGGTTATGGTACATCCAGCAAGAAGGATTTAACCGGTGCGATCACCTCTGTCCAGTCCGAAGACTTTAACCAGGGTGTCATGGTCAGCCCTGCCCAGCTGTTACAGGGTAAGGTAGCGGGTTTAAACATTACAAAAAGCGGAGACCCGAACGCAAAACCGGCAACCGTGCTCAGAGGCCCCTCCACTTTACGTGAAGGTGCCGCGATCGAACCATTTTATGTAATAGACGGAGTTCCCGGTGCATCTATTGATTTACTCGCACCAGCTGACATTGAAACTATAGATATTTTAAAAGACGCTTCTTCGACAGCCATCTATGGCTCAAGGGCGGCTAACGGTGTGATCATTGTAACCACTAAAAGGTCAAAAAATGGGCAGTCCAGGCTTTCTTACAGCGGATACGGGGCAATGGAAAGCGTTTCCAAAAAGTATGAAATGCTTAGTGCAGCTGAACTGCGGCAATACCTGGCAGATAACAACCAGACCTTAAATGCCGAAGATGACGATAATTCCAATACCAACTGGCAGGATTTACTGGAAAGAACAGGTTACTCACAGAACCACAACGTTTCTTACGGCGGTGCAAGCCAGAGTGCTGACTACGGTGCCAGTGTCAACTACCTGGATAATAAAGGTATTTTGAAAAATACATCACTGAAAAGAACTATTGTCAGAGGGTATATCAACCAAAGGTTCTTTAACGATAAACTGAAATTAGGTCTGACCATTACCAACAGCGCATCTAACAGCTCAGATATTTACCAGTCGATTGCCCTTTCCAATATGTTGTTTTACCTGCCGACAGTAAGCCCTTTCAATACTGACGGAACTTATAAAGAAAACTACAACAGAACGGGAAGCGGGACACGTAACCCCTTATCCATTGTAGATAACAATGAGATCAATAACCTGAACAATAAAACGCTGATCAATGGAATGGCGCAGATAGAAATTTTAAGCGGGTTAAAGTTCACGGCGAGTGCGTCCACCCAAAAAGACCAGAACAATTACAGTACTTATCTGAATAGCCAGTCGGGCCTCGCAAGAGGAGTAAACGGACAAGCAAGAAAAAGCGATGTGCTCAATAAAAGCAATGTACTGGAAGGCTATTTTAACTATGACAAAGTATTCGGCAAACACAATATGAGATTGCTGGCAGGTTATTCCTGGCAGGAAGACCGTACCAATGATGGGTTCGGAATAACCACACAGACTTTCTCCAATGATAACCTGGGTTACAATAACCTCTTCCTTTCCAACCCTACATTGTTATCCCAGATTGTTTTTGATAACAACCCTATATCCACGCTTCGTCTGATCTCTTTTTACGGAAGGGCACAATATAGCTACAATGACAAATACCTGTTCAATGCCTCCTTAAGGAATGACGGTTCATCCGCATTTGGAAGGAACAACCGCTGGGGTTACTTCCCTGCAGTATCCGGGGCCTGGAGAATCATTGCTGAAGACTTTATGAAAAGCATGCCTGTTTTCAGCGATTTGAAACTGAGGGTAGGTTATGGTGTTTCGGGAAATAGCCTTGGATTTGACGCTTTTACCGCCATATTAACTTACGGCCCCCTTTCAGGCAGCAATAAATTCCTGAACAACGGATCAATCAGTAATGCCATCGGACCTGCTAAAAATGAAAACCCGAACCTGAAATGGGAGAGCACAGCCACTACCAATATCGGTCTGGATTTCGGGTTGTTCAACAACAGGATTACAGGAGCCCTGGATTATTATGTGAAAAAAACTTCAGATCTGATCTATAACAGGTATGATGTATCAACAACACAATTCTTTTTACCTACCATCACTGCCAATGCCGGTAAAATCAAGAACTCAGGGATAGAATTATCCTTAAGCGCAATGGTTGTTAAATCGGCAGACTTTTCCTGGAGAACATCACCTAATATCTCGCACAACAACAACGTCATCGAATCCTTATCAGACGAATTTTATAAAATATCAGTTATCCAGACCGCACAGGTAGGCGGAAAAGGCCAGTCAGGTAATTATAGCCAGGTCATCCAGCCGGGTGCCGCCCTGGGAACGTTCAACCTCTGGAACTATGCAGGTAAAAATGCAGCGGGGGTAAGCACCTATATCAATGCAAACGGAGAAACCATCGCTACGCAGCCATTGACTACAGATGCAAAACTGGCAGGAGATGCACAGCCTAAGCTTATATATGGCTGGAACAATAGTTTTAACTACAAAAGATGGGATTTAAACTTCCTTGTACGTGGAGTCCTGGGCAACAAAATACTGAATGCCACGAAAGCAGGATTAAATAATCCGGCAGATGCCAAATTGCAAAACATTCCGAAATTCACGGTGGACGAGTCCTTTAACGACATCAATGCTTATCTGATTTCAGACCGGTTCCTGGAAAGCGGATCTTATCTCCGTCTTGATAATGCCACCCTGGGTTATACCATCAAACCGAAAAAAGAGACGATAAAAGCTATACGCCTGTACTTCACCGCCAACAACCTGTTCGTCATCACTAAATATACAGGTATAGATCCTGAAATCAATATCGGCGGTTTAACCCCTGGCATAGATAACAATAACTTTTATCCAAAAACACGCACACTGAGCTTTGGTGTAAACGCATCATTTTAAATTATAACAAACAGCAATGAACTTCATCACCAAAGAAACCGCCGAAGGCAGCCTTAAGGCAATAACAAAGATAAATACCACTGAAAAAAATAATAAATAAGCAGATGAAAAAGATAATTTTATTACTCCTTATACTTGCGGTTACCGTAACTACACAATCCTGCAGAAAGCTGGACGTGGACGTAGAATCCCAATATGTCAAAGAGAATTTTCCGGTAACCCCTTCAGATTATGCGGCCCTTTTCGGAACGATGTACTCCGGTCTTTCTTCCAGTTATGGCGTACCTTACTGGAGAATGCAGGAACTTTCCACCGATGCAGCGATTATACCTGCAAGGGACGGAAATTTTGATGACGGCGGACAATACAGGCAATTACACTATCACACCTGGACCATCGATCACCCTAATGTAAGGGATATCTGGCAATGGGGTTTTGGCGGGATCAACAATTGTAACCGGCTCATCAATTTAACTAATGAATCTTCAGTTTCAGCAGCCGGCAAAACAGCCAGCCTTGCCGAAGTTAAAGCCATGCGGGCATTGTTTTACTTCTTTATGATGGATTTATACGGCAACGTGCCGCTTATTGATACTTTTCCGGTAAGCGACCTGCCAGGTAACCAGACCAGGGATAAAATATTTGAATTTATTGAAAAAGAACTGATTGCTATATTGCCGGAATTGCCCCAAAAGGACAACAATAACAGGGTATTGCTCTATGGCAGACCGACACGTGCGATGGCTTTTGCCCTGCTGGAGAAAATGTACCTGAACGCAGAAGTTTACACGGGTAAACCACGATATACTGATGCAGTGGCCATGGCTGACAGTGTCTTAAAAAACACCAATTATGCCTTGGATGCCAAATATG
>Ga0160457_1000808_pt1 | contig 11046 bp, 9 predicted proteins | sample HID1972M_E6MG_FD_108242 | JGI IMG/M metagenome (GOLD analysis project Ga0160457, IMG submission 108242) | Enriched pill bug-associated microbial communities from UW Madison campus, WI, USA - HID1972M_E6 MG | ecosystem: Host-associated > Arthropoda: Insects > Digestive system > Unclassified ... | reverse complement strand
TTTTTGATGCACAGCTTACTTCTATTGTAGGTGATTTAGTGAAAGTAGTAGGATGGTATGATAATGAATCGGGATATTCAGCAAGATTAGTAGATTTGGTACTTAAAATCTCGAGACAAAATGGTTAGAACGATATCACTTGAAGAAACTTTACCACTGCGCAGTGCTGTGCTAAGGAAAGGTTTACCATTGGAGCAGTGCGTGTTCCCTACGGATAATAGAACGGGGATCTTCCATCTGGGTTGTTTTGTTGAAGGGCAGCTTGTCTGCATAGGTACCTTTTTTCCGGAAGACCATCCGGAGAAAGGCGCTGGCGGGTTCAGGCTACGGGGAATGGCGACCAGTCCGGCCTATGCAGGAAAGGGATATGGCGCAGAACTGATTAATTTCGCAGTTAATGACCTTTCATCGCGTAATGCTGCTTATATTTGGTGTAATGCCCGCAGTACAGCGGTGGGTTTTTATAAAAAATCAGGTTTTGAAATAATTTCTGAAGAATTCGAGATCCCGGGGATCGGGCCGCATTTTAATATGTTGTACCCGCTGATCTGACCATTCATACAAACAGCCTGCAGGCAGTAACGACAATAATATATACCGAACAATAAATAAATAACGGATGAAAACAATTGACGAACGTGACTTTAAGGATAAAAAAGCTCTAATCAGAGTGGACTTTAATGTACCTCTGGACAAAGATTTCACGATCACAGATGATAAAAGGATGCGTGCGGCATTGCCTACGATCAATAAAATTCTGAATGATGGCGGATCTGTGATTTTAATGTCCCACCTGGGCCGCCCGAAAGGCGGGCCGGAAGATGCATTTTCCCTGAAACATATTCTTGGTGATTTGTCAAGAATGCTGGACATAGAAGTGAAATTCGCAGCTGACTGCATTGGCAGCGAGGCTGAATTAAAAGCTAAGAACCTGGTTCCCGGAGAAGTATTGTTACTGGAAAATCTGCGTTTTTATAAAGAAGAAGAAAAAGGGGATAAAGATTTTGCAGGTAAACTGGCCAGGCTGGGAAACGTATATGTAAATGATGCCTTTGGAACTGCCCACCGTGCACATGCTTCCACCTCGGTTATTGCAGAATTTTTTCCTGCTGAAAAATACTTTGGCTACTTAATGGCCGAAGAACTGAAAAATGCAGAAAAGATAAACCATCATGCAGAGAAGCCTTTTACTGCAATTATGGGTGGTGCAAAAGTATCTGATAAGATCCTGCTGATAGAAAGCCTGATGGATAAGGTGGATAACCTGATTATTGGTGGCGGTATGGCTTACACTTTTGCAAAAGCACAGGGAGGTGAAATCGGTACTTCCTTACTGGAGGAAGACAGAATGGAGCTGTGTTTGCAGCTGATTGAAAAAGCAAAAGCCAAAGGTGTTAACCTGCTTCTGCCTTTAGATACGGTTATCGGAGATAAATTTGCCAATGATGCCGCACAGAAAACTGTAGATACCGGCGAAATCCCTGCTGACTGGATGGGCCTTGATATCGGTCCTAAAACGATAGCGGCTTTTTCTGAAGTGATCAAAAATTCTAAGACCCTTTTATGGAACGGGCCAATGGGGGTTTTCGAAATGGAAAGTTTTGAAAAAGGTACCCTGGCGATTGCGAATGCCGTTGTAGCAGCCACAAAAGAAAACGGGGCTTTTTCACTGATCGGGGGCGGGGATTCCGCCGCAGCGATTGCCAAATTTAACCTGGAAGATGAAGTAAGTTATGTTTCTACAGGGGGTGGTGCCCTGCTTGAATACATGGAAGGTAAAGAACTGCCGGGAGTAAAGGCTATTAATGATTAAGAACCTGGATTAATACCCTGGTTTGAAAACATCCTTTAATTTAAAGGGTGTTTTTTTTTGCCTTATCCCAGGCCTTAATTCAGGCTTTTCCAGACAAGCTTTTCCAGGCTGCTTTTCTACGGAATGGTGGGGAAGAGTGGAGCTTCATTATATGTTGATAACTTTTTTGTGGTAGAATGTGGTAAAAAGTGGTAGAAGTATCTATTTTTACACTACATAAAAAGTGTAAATACTAAAATGGTTCAATTGTTAGGAGAATTTGATTGTAAATTGGATACGAAAGGCCGTCTTATGGTTCCTTCGAATCTGAAAAAACAATTGCCAAACGTTGAGCAAGAGGGTTTAGTGGTTAACAGGGGTTTTGAAAAACACCTGGTCATTTATCCGAAAAAAGTATGGGAAGGAATTGTTGAAGAGCTAAGTAAGCTGAACCAGTACGAGAAAAAAACCAGGGAATTTATCCGTTTTTTCACCAGGGGCGCAACAGAACTGACGTTGGATGCTTCCGGAAGGGTGAACCTGCCGAAGTCCTTACTGGAATTTGCAGGTATAAGCGGGGATGTTGTCCTGGCCTGTCAGTTTGATAAAATTGAACTCTGGGCCAAAGATGCTTATGATAATCTGCTGGATAGTGAACCGGAAGATTTCGCAAATCTGGCTGAGGATGTAATGGGAAATAAGAACAGGGGGGAAGATGGAAAATAATTATCATATACCGGTTCTTTTAAAGGAATGCATTGATGGTTTAAATATCAAACCTGATGGTGTATATGTTGATGTTACTTTTGGCGGGGGCGGCCATTCCAGGGAAATACTTAAACATTTGGGGAAAGAGGGCGTATTGATTGCCTTTGATCAGGATCCTGATGCCCAGCGGAATAAAATTGATGACCCGAGGTTTTTATTTGTTGATCAGAATTTTGCTTTCCTGAAAAATAACCTGCGTTTATTAGGTTATAAGCATGTGGATGGCATCCTGGCCGATCTGGGTGTCTCTTCACATCAGTTCAATGCGCCCGAAAGAGGTTTTTCTACAAGATTTGAGTCTGCTTTGGATATGCGCATGGATAAACAGGGCGAACGTACTGCTGCCGATATTCTGAATACCTATCCGGAAGAGAAACTGCATAAAATATTTGGAATTTATGGTGAAGTAAAGAATGCCAGGTCATTGGCGAAGGCGGTGGTTACCTCCAGGGTTGCACAGCCTGTAACTACACTGGCTGATTTTAAAAAGGCTATTGCCGCTCATATTCCAAAAGGCAAGGAAAATAAATATATGGCGCAGGTTTTTCAGGCTTTGCGTATTGAAGTAAATGCTGAGATAGATGTACTGGAAAATTTTCTTGTACAAACTGCGGAGGTATTAAATACCGGTGGCAGGCTGGTGGTTATGTCTTATCATTCCCTGGAAGACCGGCCTGTAAAGAATTTTATAGCAAAAGGGAAACTCAGGGGCGAGGCGGAAAAAGATTTTTTTGGCAATGAAGAAAAGCCTTTTAAAGTTATTACACGTAAAGCGGTGACTGCCGGTGAAGAAGAACTGGAAAGAAACAACAGGGCAAGAAGCGCGAAACTAAGGATTGGAGAGAAGTTATGAATAACCAGTTCAGAGAGGAAATAGAAGAGGAAGAAGAATTGCCGGAAGAGCCGGTAATCAAAAAGCCTAAGAAAGCGAAGGAAGCAGAAGGCGTTAGCCTTTTCTTTAAGAAGCTTTTTGTAGAGGGGGTGGTATCTAAAGAAGCAGCTACAGAAATGTTGCCTTTTCTGGTTTTCCTGGCGCTGCTGACGATGTTGTATATCGCAAACAGCCATATGGCGGTTAAGAATATAAGAGATATAGATAAATTAAATAAAGAAGTTAAGGAGCTAAGCTGGGAATATAAATCGCTTAAAGCCGATTTAATGTTCAAGAGCAAATTAACCGAGGTTGCGAAAAAAGTAGATACACTGGGAATAAAGGAGTTGACAGAACCACCGAAGAAAATTATTGTAAGCAGTGATGAATATTAGAGCTAACATATTATTACGTGTTTATTTGTCCTTTGGACTGATTGTGCTGCTTGCCGTGGCGGTATTGATCAGGTTATGCGATGTACAATTTGTAGAGGGACATAAATGGCGTGCCATGGCCGATAGTCTCTCTACAAAGTATATCAATGTTGAAGCTGCACGTGGTAATATTTATTCTAATGATGGCAGTTTGCTGGCCACCTCTGTACCGGAATATGAACTGAGAATGGATTTATATGCCGGCGGAATTACTGATAATACACTTTTTAACAGTAAAGTCGATTCCCTGGCCATGAAACTCTCCCAGTTTTTCGGAGATAAAACGCCTAAGGAATATTCCCGTATACTGCGCCGTGCAAGACAGGACAGTGTGCGGTATTTACTCCTTAAACGTAAAGTTAATTATCAGGATTTAAAGGTGATCCGCACTTTTCCTTTATATAATATAGGTAAATACAGCGGCGGACTGATGGCTATCCAGCAAAACAAAAGGATTTTACCTTTTAAGTCGCTGGCCGCACGTACGATTGGTTATAAGAATGAGAACGTGGCCAATGGTGTTGGCCTGGAAGGTGCCTATGGAAGTTTTATCAATGGAGAAAGTGGTAAAAGGCTTGTTCAGCGTATTGCCGGCGGTGTTTGGATGCCTGTTAATGAAGAGGCTGAAATAGCACCTAAGGAAGGCGCCGATATTATATCGACAATTGATATCAATATGCAGGACCTGGCGCAAAGTGCCCTGGAAAAACAACTGATTGCCAGTGATGCAGATCATGGTACAGTTATTTTGATGGAAGTAGGCACAGGAGAGGTCAGGGCGATAGCCAATTATTCGCAGGTAGCACCCGGAGAATATAAAGAGACCTTTAATTATGCCATTGCAGGTAACCAGGATCCCGGATCAACCTTCAAACTGGCTTCTTATATGGCTCTGCTGGAAGATAACAAAGTAGATACCAATACAATGGTAGGGACCGGAACCTATAAGGTGCCCGGGAAGATAATTACAGATTCTCATGGAGGAATAGGTGTGGTGACAGTAAAAAAAGCGTTTGAAGAATCGTCCAATGCAGCGGTTGCCCAATTGGTTAATACGCATTACAGAGACGATCAGGCAAAGTTTACAGATCATTTGTATGACTGGCACCTGAATGAGAAACTGGGACTTCAGATTCCCGGTGAAGCGCAGCCTGTCGTGAAAAATCCGAAAAATAAAAGCTGGAATAAAAACCTGACCCTGCCCCAGATGGCCTATGGTTATGAAATGCAGCTTACCCCTTTAAAGATGTTATCTTTTTATAATGCAGTGGCCAACAACGGAAAATATGTGGCGCCGATCTTTGTAAAGGAAATCCGCCGTTTGGGCAATCCCATAGAACAATTCAAGGCCAGGGTAATCAGCGGGCAGATCTGTTCGGACAAGACATTGAAAAAGATGCAGGAGATGCTGGAAGCTGTGGTTACCGAAGGTACCGGAAAACTGATGGGTTCGCCGTTTTACAGGGTTGCCGGTAAAACCGGGACAGCACAGGTGGCGGATGGTAACAGGGGATATAGGGCCAAAAGGAGTTATCAGGCTTCCTTCTGCGGGTATTTTCCGGCAGATAAACCCAAATATTCGATTATGGTTTCCATTAACGGGCCCAAGAACGGTTACTATGGTGCAACCGTTGCCGGCCCGGTGTTCAAGGAAATTGCAGACCGCATTTATGCAAGTGATACAGAGATGTATAACAATGTAAGCGCACAGCATCTGGTGGGCAATACAAAAAGCCCGGAAGCAAAAGCAGGACAGAGCAAAGCTGTAAAAAAAGTATATAATGCATTGGGTATCAAAACGCTTTACGCCGCTAAGTCTGACTATTTCAATAGTGTGGATACCAGCAACGGGATTGTATATGAAGAATACAGTTCAGTAAAAGGAATGATGCCCAATGTGACGGGCATGGGGCTGAAAGATGCTTTATACCTGCTGGGTAACGCGGGGTTAAAGACGAAGGTTTATGGCAGCGGAAAGGTAACCAGCCAGTCCATTCCTTCCGGTACAAAAATAGGAAAAGGTTTATTGGTACAATTAGAATTGAAATAAGATGCAGTTGCAGGATGTTTTGTATGGAGTCGCGATAACTAACCTGGTTGGATCAACCAACAGGGAAGTGCGCCTGCTTACATTTGACTCGCGTCAGGTACAGCAGGACGCTGTTTTCTTTGCTATAAAGGGAACCTTAGCTGATGGACACAAATTTATTGAACAGACTGTATCAGCAGGTGCAACTGTGGTGATCTGTGAAGAGATGCCAGGCGTACGTGACACTGCAGTAACCTATATTGAAGTAGCCGATTCTTCAGTTGCCCTTGGAAAGATGGCTGCAAACTTTTACGGTAATCCCTCTGCGCAGTTAAAACTGGTAGGGATTACAGGGACTAACGGGAAGACTACAATTGCCACCTTATTATTTAAATTATTCAGGGGCCTTGATTATAATGTGGGGCTGATCTCTACCGTACAGAACCAGATCAACGAAGAAGTTATCCCTGCAACACATACTACGCCTGATCCTATAGCCTTGAACGTGCTTTTAAGCGAGATGGTAGACAGGCGTTGTACCTATTGTTTTATGGAAGTCAGTTCACATGCGGTTGTACAGCACCGTATCGAAGGATTGGATTTTGCGGGCGGAGTGTTTTCCAATATTACCCATGACCACCTGGATTTTCACAAAACGTTTGATAATTATATCAAAGCAAAAAAAGCATTTTTTGATATGCTGCCGAAATCTGCATTTGCACTTACCAATACCGATGATAAAAACGGACTGGTCATGTTGCAGAATACTAAAGCAGTTAAGAAAACCTATGCGCTGAAACAGCTGGCCGATTTTAAAGCAAATATCATAGAAAACAGGTTCAGTGGCCTGAATCTGGATATTGACCACATCGATGTGTTTTTTAAACTGGTGGGTTCTTTCAATGCGTATAACCTGCTGGCCGCTTATGGAACAGCGATGCTGCTTGGAAAGGATAAACTGAGCGTACTGACTTTACTGAGCAACATGACCGGTGCGGAAGGACGTTTTGATTATGTAAGCAATGCCAGTCAGATCATAGGGATTGTGGATTACGCACATACGCCTGACGCGCTGCAGAATGTATTGAGTACGATACAGGACATCAGAAAGGGAACAGAACAGGTAATTACTATTGTAGGCTGTGGCGGTGACAGGGACAAAACCAAACGTCCGGTAATGGCGCAGGTAGCCTGCGATTGGAGCGATAAGGTGATCCTGACCTCCGATAATCCGAGAACAGAAAACCCGCAGACGATTGTGAGTGAAATGGAGGCTGGCGTGTCACCTACAAATAAAAGGAAAACGATAACTATCCTTGACCGTAAAGAAGCGATAAAAACTGCCTGTCATATAGCCAGGCCGGGTGATATCATTCTTCTTGCCGGTAAAGGGCATGAGAAATATCAGGAGATTAACGGGCTAAGATATCATTTTGATGATAAAGAAGTGTTGACGGAACAATTAAACTTAATCAGCTAATGTTATATTATTTATTTGAATATCTCAACGCGCATTATGAGTTTCCGGGCTTAAGGTTGTTTCAGTACATCACTTTCCGTACTTCCCTGGCTATTATTATCTCATTGATCATCACTACTGTATATGGACGGAGGCTGATCAATTACCTGCATAAAATGCAGGTAGGTGAGACGGTAAGGAATCTTGGGCTGGAAGGTCAGATGCAGAAACAGGGAACGCCTACTATGGGCGGTATCATTATCCTGCTGGGCATCCTGGTGCCGACGATATTACTGGCCAACCTGACTAATGTATACGTACTGCTGATGATCGTCACTACGGTATGGATGGGTGCGGTAGGATTTGTCGATGATTATATCAAAGTATTTAAAAAGAATAAGGAAGGGCTTGCAGGAAGGTTTAAACTTGTAGGCCAGGTTGGTCTGGCATTGATCATCGGCTGGACCATGTACTTTAACCCGAATATCGTGGTAAGACAAACTGTTGATGAAACAGGGATAACCAAAAACACCACGCCTATGGTGCTGAGACAAAAAGGAGAGAAGTTCTACTATACACAAGATGTGAAATCAACGATTACCAATATTCCTTTTTATAAAAACAATGAGTTTGATTATGCTAAGTTCCTGAAGTTTTTAGGGCCCGGTTATGAAAAATATGCTTTTTTTGTTTTTATACTCTTTGTGATCCTGATCATCGCCGGCGTGTCGAACGGGGCAAATATCACTGATGGTATCGACGGGTTGGCAACCGGTACTTCGGCGGTGATCGGGATTACCCTGGGCCTGCTGGCTTATGTTTCAGGAAACACGGTCATTGCGGATTATCTGAATATTCTGTACATACCTAATTCAGGAGAGCTGATGATTTTTGCGGGGGCCTTTGTAGGGGCATGTGTTGGCTTTTTGTGGTATAATTCATATCCCGCACAGGTGTTTATGGGGGATACAGGCAGTTTAGCTATCGGTGGTATTATTGCTTCACTGGCTATTATGATCAGGAAAGAATTACTGATCCCTATATTGTGTGGTATATTTCTCGTAGAAATCCTGTCTGTTATGATACAGGTATCTTATTTTAAATATACCAAGAAACGTTTCGGCGAAGGCAGGCGGGTATTTCTGATGTCCCCTTTACACCATCACTACCAGAAGAAAGGTTACCATGAAGCCAAAATTGTTACGCGCTTCTGGATCATCAGTATTTTACTGGCTATAATAACTATTATCACACTAAAAGTAAGGTAATGGAAAAGCAAAAGATAGTCATATTAGGGGCCGGCGAAAGCGGCATAGGTGCAGCAAAACTGGCGCAGAAACAGGGCTTTGAGGTTTTTGTATCAGATTTTGGGGCTATTGCCGAGAGGTATAAGCAAACCCTGATGGAACTGGATATTAGTTTTGAGGAGAAACAACATACCGAGGAGCTGGTTTTATCTGCGGCGGAAGTGATCAAAAGTCCGGGAATTCCCGATACGGCAGCTATTGTTAAAAGCCTGAAGAAAAAAAACATTCCGGTTATTTCGGAAATTGAATTTGCCAAACGGTATACTACTGCCAGGACAATTTGTATCACCGGGTCTAATGGCAAAACGACTACAACAATGCTGACCTACCATATCCTGAAAAAAGCAGGCTTGAATGTGGGGTTGGCCGGTAATATCGGACAGAGTTTTGCCGCGCAGGTGGCGACCGGGAATTTTGACTGGTATGTACTGGAAATATCAAGCTTTATGCTGGATGATATGTTCTCATTTAAAGCAGATGTTGCTGTCCTGCTGAATATTACTCCTGACCATCTGGACAGGTACGCTTATAAAATGTCAAATTATGCAGCTTCAAAGCTGCGCATCACACAAAATCAGCAGGCACAGGACTGCTTTATTTATTGTGCTGACGATGAAGAAACCATTAAAGTGCTGAAAGGTGCAAAAATAAATGCGCAGATGTACCCATTCTCTATCCGTAAACGGGTAGATGAAGGCGCATACCTTGAAGGCGATACTATACACATCAATATAAACCAAAAAGATCAATTAACCATGTCAATTTCAGAGTTAGCCTTGCAAGGCAAGCACAATATCTACAACTCTATGGCTTCAGGCATAGTCGCTAAAGTTCTGGATATACGCAACCAAACCATCCGTGAAAGCATGGGTGATATTAAAAATATTGAACATCGGTTAGAACACGTAGCCAGGATTTCAGGCGTTGATTATATTAACGACTCCAAGGCAACCAATGTCAATTCAACCTGGTATGCACTGGAAAGTGTCAACGCTGAGGTGATCCTGATTATGGGTGGCGTGGATAAAGGAAATGATTATGGAATGCTTAAGGACCTGGTCAGGAAAAAGGTAAAAGCGATAGTATGCCTGGGTAAAGACAACAAACGGATCCACGATGCTTTTGAGGATGATGTAGAGATTATTGTCAATACTTTTTCTGCACATGAAGCAGTACAGGTATCCTATCATTTAGCGAAAAAGGGTGATACGGTATTGTTGTCACCGGCTTGTGCAAGCTTTGATCTTTTTAAGAACTATGAAGACCGGGGCAACCAATTTAAACTGGCCGTTAAAGAATTATAAAAAAAAAGGTTATGAGCGCAGTTCAGATGCTTTTAGAAAAAACAAAAGGAGACCGTTGGATATGGCTGATCATTATCCTGCTGTCGCTTATTTCTATCCTTGCCGTTTATAGTGCAACAGGAACACTGGCTTATAAACAGGGTAAAACGGTAGAGAAACTTTTGCTGACCAAACACCTCATCTTTGTGGTGATGGGGATTGGTATGATCTATATTGCGCATTTGCTGGATTATAAATATTATGCAGGTATTTCTAAAATCTTAATGATTATCACGATACCGCTCCTGTTTTATACGCTGATCTTTGGAACAAATCTGAACGATGCAACCCGCTGGGTTAAGATCCCGATTATTGGTTTAACTTTCCAGACATCAGATCTGGCCAAGTTAGCGCTGATTACATTTTTAGCCAGAATGCTGACCAAGAAACAGGAAAATATTAAAGATGTGAAATCGGCATTCATCCCTATTATGGGCTCGGTTTGCCTGGTTTTTGTACTGATCGCATTAGCCAATTTATCTACGGCACTGATGTTGTTCGGGGTGAGTATCCTGTTGCTGATCATTGGCAGGATCAGTATTAAACAGATTCTGATTGTTTGTGCCGGTGGTTTTGTGCTGCTGATGTTTGTGTTTTTTCTCGGACCAAGACGGGAAACCTATAAATCGCGTATCAATTCTTACCTGCACCCGGAGCTGCAGCATTCTGATAAAACATTTCAGGCAGATCAGGCTAAAATTGCACTGGCTTCCGGTATGTTATTTGGCAAAGGGCCCGGGAACAGTACGCAGCGTAACCTCCTGCCCCACCCTTATTCCGATTTTATCTTCGCCATTATTGTGGAGGAATATGGCCTGATCGGTGCAATGGTGATTATTTTATTGTACCTGATTCTGCTTTACCGGTGTGTGCGGATCGTGACGCAGAGCCCGAAGGCATTTGGTGCGCTGCTCGCGGCAGGACTGAGTTTCAGTCTGACCATACAGGCCTTTGCGAATATGGCCGTAGCTGTAGGACTGGGCCCGGTGACGGGTGTTCCGCTGCCTTTGGTCAGTATGGGCGGGACATCGATGATTTTTACC
>Ga0160457_1000805_pt1 | contig 11075 bp, 8 predicted proteins | sample HID1972M_E6MG_FD_108242 | JGI IMG/M metagenome (GOLD analysis project Ga0160457, IMG submission 108242) | Enriched pill bug-associated microbial communities from UW Madison campus, WI, USA - HID1972M_E6 MG | ecosystem: Host-associated > Arthropoda: Insects > Digestive system > Unclassified ... | reverse complement strand
TGCGTACCGCGATGGGACGTGCGATTCTTTACGGCTTGCCGCAAGCGGAGAGAGAATCGGTATTGAGGCAACTTGAACGCCACTTGCCGCAGGAATGGACGCAGCACAGGGAAGGTGTGACACAGGCATTCGAAGACATCGAAAAACACGGCTTTTGCTCAGTGGCCGGCGCATGGCGATCCTCGCTTGCGGCGGTGGCCGTTCCCCTTGGCACACCGATCAACGGCATGTCGCTGGCTTTCAATTTGACCGTGCCCAGCCATGGCACGACATCGCAAGACCTGTACGATGATCTCGGGCCGCGCCTGCTCGCGCTGGTCCAAGGCATTGAAGCGATGCTGGGGGAGTGAAGACGCCTCGTTCATGCCGGCAGCCGTCTTCCGCCATCCCGTTTGATTATGGTAAGTGTTAGGTCATCCCCCGCAGCCCCGTCTGTCCCCTTTGTCTCGAGCCGTTTTGTTCTTCGACAACCAGGACCTGCCGTGGCACGTGCAGGTCCTTGACGATTCAGGATAGCGTGTTGAGCGTTTCTCCCACCGCGTTAAAAAGTGAGTCCAGCTCTTCACGCGTCGTGGTGAACGGCGGGCCAAATTGCAAGGTATCGCCACCGAATCGGACATAAAAGCCTTTTTCCCACAGCTTCAGGCCGGCTTCAAATGGCCGGATCGCACCATCGCCGTCTCGTGGCGCCAGCTGGATAGCCCCGGCCAGGCCGCAATTGCGGATATCGACCACGTGCGATGCCTCTCGCAGACCATGCAACGCCTGCTCGAAATACGGTGCAAGCACCTGCACCTGCTCAATCAGATGATCCCGCTGCAGGATATCCAGAGCCGCCAGCCCTGCCGCACATGCAACCGGATGGGCAGAATAGGTGTACCCATGGCCGAACTCGGTCACATGCTCGGGCAAATCCTGTTGCATGAACGTATTATAAATTTCAGAAGATGCGATGACCGCACCCATTGGAATTGCGCCGTTGGTCAGTTGCTTGGCAACATTCATCAGATCGGGGGTCACGCCGAAATATTCGGCGCCGGTGGCGGCCCCCAACCGTCCAAAGCCGGTGATGACCTCATCGAATATCAATAAGATGCCGAACTGGCTGCAAATTTCGCGCAGGCGCTGCAGGTACCCCTTAGGCGGAACGAGCACGCCGGCAGAACCGGCCACCGGTTCGACGATAACAGCGGCAATATTCGATGCATCGTGCAACTCGATCAGCTTGAGCAGTTCATCGGCAAGTGCGATCCCGCCGGTTTCGGGCTCGCCCCGGCCAAAGGCAAGGCCGGGCTGCAAGGTATGCGCTAGATGATCCACGTCCATGAACGATCCAAACGCCTTACGATTTGCCCCGATACCACCAAGGCTGGTACCGCCGATATTGACGCCGTGATAGCCACGGGCCCGACCTATCAACTTGGTCTTGTTCGCCTGGCCTTTCACACGCCAGTAGGCGCGCGCCATTTTGACCGCCGTGTCGGCCGCTTCGGAACCGGAATTGGTGAAAAACACATGATCAAGCCCTTCTGGGGTGAGGCCGATCATTTTTTCCGCCAATTGAAACGACAAAGGATGTGCGTATTGAAACCCGGGGGAGTAATCCAGCGTTCCGAGCTGGCGGGATACGGCCTGTTGAATTTCCTGCCGGGTGTGGCCCGCGCCGCAAGTCCACAGGCCCGACAAACTATCGTAGATTCGCCGGCCCCTGGCGTCGACCAGCCAGTTGCCTTCAGCGCCCACGATGATCCGTGGATCCTTATGAAAATTGCGGTTTGCACTAAAAGGGAGCCAGTGCGATCGTAAATTCAATGCATCTGTCATTGCAGTGGGCTGCAGATCCGGGTAGTTCATGGCGTGTCCTGTTTCAAAGAATTGGTGTCTTTGATTATAGGAACTCGATTGGTTTAGTAAAATACAACTTTATTTACCAATAAATACGGAAATACTCACGTAATGAAAAGCCAACCCCTTGCCCAGGTGACGGACTTCGATCTCCGGTTGCTGCGGGTATTCAGAACCGTTGCAAAAATGGGCAGCTTTACTGCAGCCGAAAGCGCACTTGGCATTACACGCTCCGCAATCAGCCTGCATATGAGCGACCTTGAAAAGCGCCTTGGCATGCGGCTTTGCCAACGAGGCCGCGCCGGCTTTTCCCTGACTGACCAGGGACGAGAGGTACTACGGGCAAGCGATACGGTACTGGCCTCGATAGAGGATTTTCGCAGGGAGGTCAATCAGCTGCATCACAGTCTTCGCGGTGAAATCAATATCGGGCTCATGAATAATCTGGTCACACAGCCGCAGATGCGCATTACGTCTGCCCTGAAGACACTGCGCGGGCAAAGCGACGATATACGGATCAATATCAGCATGAGTACGCCCGGCGAGATTGAACGAGGCCTGCTGGACGGCCGTCTTCATGTTGGCGCATTACCGCTGATCAATACCTTGACGGGATTGGATTATCACACCCTGTATGAGGAGCGCTCTTTATTGTACTGCAGCAGTGCGCACCCGTTAGCCAAGGATGCCGATACCGTACGCGGTGATGATTTGCGTGACGTGCCGGCAGTCGCGCCCAGCTATCGTATGAATGCCCAAGCCGTGGAACTGCACCAGCGCATGAATTGCGCGGCCACGGCAACAGACAGGGAAGCCATTGCTTTTCTTATATTAACCGACCAATATATCGGCTTTCTTCCCGACCATTACGCCGCCACCTGGGTAGAGAAAAGGCAAATGACTGCCATCGCACCAGACCACATGCACTTTACCGTCCCGATTGCGATCGCAATGCGCACGGGAAGAAGGCAAAATCTGATTATTGAGCGTTTTCTTGCTGCGCTTGACTGTGCCGCATAAGACGTCGCCCCCCAAGAACCTGTCGTAACACGTCAACTTGCATGTTGCCCGCACCGAACTGCCCCAGAAACCCCGGGGCAATATGTACGTATCCAATCCGCCCGGAGTGTGCATCCAGCAATTACTTATTCGCCGGTCAATAGCGGACGAGCAGCACCCTGCCTTGTCGCCCCCTATCCGACAGTCGCCGCCGCCTGAGCCCTGGCCTTATGCAGTTTTTTATAACTATCGATCAGCCGGTGATGCCTATCGAGCCCCTCCAGTTGCATACTTGTTGGCGTTAGCCCGTAGAAGCGTACGCTGCCGTCCACCGATCCCATTACCGCGTCCATCCGTACGTTGCCGAACATTTTGCGAAAATTGACCGCATAGTCGTCCAGTTCCAGTTCGTCATCAAGCAGCACTTCCAGCACCACATTCAAGGCCTGATAAAACAATCCTCGCTCGACCGTGTTGTCGTTGTACTGCAAAAATGCGCCGGTCAGCTCTTGCGCCGCCTCAAACTGCTGCAAGGCCAGATTAATCAGCAGCTTCAATTCCAGAACAGTGAGCTGTCCCCAGTCCGTATTCTCATCAAACTCGATACCGATCAACGTGGCAATATCAGCGTATTCATCCAGGTCATTGTTCTCCAGCCGTTCAAGCAGTGCCGCCAGCGCGGCATTGTCCAGGCGATGCAGGTTCAAAATATCGGTGCGGAACAGGAGCGCTTTGTTTGTGTTATCCCAGATCACATCATCTACCGGGTAAACTTCCGAATAATCGGGCACCAGAATCCGGCATGCGATGGCACCCAGTTGGTCATACACAGCCATGTAGGCCTCTTTGCCCATGTCTTGGAGAATACCGAACAAGGTTGCTGCCTCCTGGGCATTGGGGTTTTCACCCTGGCCGGAAAAATCCCATTCGACAAACTCAAAATCCGCCTTGGCACTGAAAAAGCGCCACGACACGATACCACTGGAATCGATGAAGTGCTCCACAAAATTATTTGATTCGGTCACAACTTCACTGACAAAGGTGGGCTTGGGCAAATCGTTCAGGCCTTCGATACTGCGTCCCTGCAGCAATTCCGTGAGGCTGCGCTCCAGTGCCACCTGAAAGCTTGGATGCGCGCCGAATGAGGCAAAGACGCCACCTGTGCGCGGGTTCATCAAGGTCACGCACATCACCGGGTAAGTCCCGCCCAGCGACGCATCCTTTACCAGCACCGGAAAGCCCTGCTCTTCCAATGCCTGAATGCCGGCCAGAATGCCAGGGTATTTGGCCAGCACTTCTTGCGGCACATCAGGCAAGGCGATTTCGCCCTCCAGAATTTCACGTTTTACCGCCCGTTCGAAAATTTCGGACAAGCATTGTACTTGCGCTTCTACCAGCGTATTGCCGGCGCTCATGCCATTGCTGACGTACAGGTTCTCGACCAGGCTTGACGGAAAATACACCACATTGCCGTCTGACTGCCGTACAAACGGCAGCGAACAAATCCCGCGCGACGTATTACCCGAGTTGGTGTCGCACAGATGCGAGCCGCGCAGCTCGCCATCCGGATTATAAATTTGCAGGCAGTATGCATCCAGAATGTCAGGGGGCAGCGTATCCGCCGGGCCCGGCTGGAACCAGCGCTCATTCGGGTAATGCACAAACGGCGCATTGGCGATGTCCTCACCCCAAAAGGAGCCTGCGTAGAAATGGTTGCAATTGAGGCGCTCAAGATACTCCCCCAACGCTGAGGCCAGCGCGCTTTCCTTGGTCGCTCCCTTGCCATTGGTAAAACACATGGGCGAGTGCGCGTCGCGAATATGCAGCGACCAGACATTGGGAACAATATTGCGCCATGAGGCAATTTCAATTTTGATACCCAGGCTGGCCAGAATGCCGGACATATTGGCGATAGTCTGCTCCAGCGGCAGATCTTTGCCCGTTATATAGGTGCTGGCGTCGGAAGCCGGATTTAATGTCAGCAAGGACTGAGCATCGGCATCCAGGTTCTCTACCTCTTCAATGACAAACTCGGGTCCGGTTTGCACGACTTTTTTCACCGTACAGCGCTCAATGGAGCGCAAAATACCCCGGCGATCCGCTTCGGGAATATCCGTAGGCAACTCGACCTGAATCTTGAAAATCTGCTTGTACCGGTTCTCCGGATCCACAATATTGTTCTGCGACAGGCGGATATTTTCCGTCGGAATATTGCGGGTCACGCAGTACAACTTTACAAAGTAAGCTGCACACAAGGCCGATGAAGCCAGAAAATAATCGAAAGGACCTGGCGCCGAGCCATCGCCCTTATAACGGATCGGCTGATCGGCCACAACCGTGAAGTCATCGAATTTGGCCTCAAGGCGTAGCTTGTCGAGAAAGTTGACTTTAATTTCCATGGGGAATTCTAAAAATGGTGCTAAAAAGAGCCTGTCCGGATATCTTTGTGTACAGGGCTAAGTGACAGGAGTGAACAGCGGGCAGCGGTACATCGCCTACCGTGGAATTGCGTAAAAATGACTAAGCTGTCGCTTTTTTTGGGGGTTTCGAACAATTGTCAACGCGGTGTGAAGCGCAACAAATCTTCAACGTGGGGTTACCTATCAAGAACGATGCGGTTCAGGCAGCCGTAATGCATAGTCTGAATGGCTATCTGGCAGAGCGTTTTTCTAAATAATGTTCAATTAATTCAACATTATAAGGCTCTATCATGGAAAGTATTCCCTAATTTGCGCGATTGGCATTTTCTGCTCTTTCGGCTTATCCGGAGAATAATGAAACCAGTCATTTAATTTTTAATATTAATAAGTTAACTTTCCAAGACCCTCAAGTCGCAATCGGCCCTGGTTTCAATTCTTCTTGTAGACGCCATCAAACGACGCAGCATTTCCACAAAAGGACTGGCAGCCCTTGGGGTTGACCGCAAATTGTGAGCCTGATATTTTTAAATCTACGGTGCATTGCTCTGTTGTTCCTGTCTCCTCTGCCGTGAATACATGATGAACAGCTGTGCCTGCCAGCGGCGCAATAAAGGCTACCGAGCACGAATCATAGGAAGGCGCCCCCACGTCAGTCGATATATTGACCGACAGGCTTCCGTCTGGAAATAAGACACTGTCAAGAACCCCCTTCTTATTGCTGAAGTGGCCTGTATATTGTTGTTTATCATAAGAAGAACTCAGTTCAATATAGCGGGCGCGATAACTATCGACCAGGCAGTTCATGACTTTCTCATCAGAGCCTTTGCACTGATTCCGCGTTGCCAGCCAGGCACGCTGGCCGGATTCGAGCGCAGCAAGATCTGTATCAGGCACCTTACGGATGCCCTTGTACAGGTTTGCCATGGTCTGGTCTATCCACCCCATACCCGAGTTGCCACCAGAACACAGGACTTTTTCAACGTGGGTCTTTGCTTTGCCGCAGTCAAAACTGGGGGCTTCCTGAGCGCTTGCCAGGCAAGGAACCCAAAGCAAACATACGCCAACACTGTATTTGAGTTGTTCGTTCATACGTCAAATGCCCTTCTGTTTGTAAGATTTGGGTAACCTGTGCGCGTTGCGCGACTAGCAAATTTAGCAAAATATAACATCAAAAGAGGATTAGAATATCCCTTCGGCTCGTGACTGACCCTAGCCTGCCGGAATATTGCACTTGCAGCGTCAAGTGACAGTAAACATTCCCTGTGAATCACTCTATTTACCGATTTTCAGGTCAAATCCACCTTCACACAAAAAGTATATTATGTATCCGGGGGAACGATTTAATTGTCTGAGCCATCTGGCCGGACTTATCGTCATGTTGAGTGGATCAGTTTATTTGCTGAATAACGTAATCCACGCGGGAGATTTATTTAGAATCTCTGGTGTCTTCGTTTTTTCAATAACTGTAACGTTACTTTTCATAACATCGACGATTTACCATGGCACGCGAGAGCCACTTAAGAAATTCTGGCAACGCTTCGACCACTGCTCCATTTACCTTCTTATCGCAGGGACAGTCACTCCATTTATCCTGCGAGCAGGCATGGGTTATGACTCCTGGTTTTTACTTGCCCTCATTTGGAGTCTATCCATTTTGGGTATTTATCAACAAATCATTGCGGAAAATGACAGAGCCCCGTCAATATGGATTTATCTCTTTCTCGGCTGGATAGGCGTCATTTCTGTGCTACGTGAATGGCGATTTTTTAGTACCATCTCATTGTCATTTCTCTTAATCGGCGCGATGCTTTACACAATAGGGACAATTTTCTATTCTAATAAACGGCAATTTCGCCATGCGCATGGCGCCTGGCATTTGTTTGTCCTGGGCGGCGCCATATGCCACTTCCTCTCGATTAGATTCTACGTACTATAGTTCCTATACCGTTTTGCCCTGCAAGACGACGCAATCCCGATGTACAGTTGCGGACAATTGTCAATTTCAATGGATACCATTCCTAAGGCTTAGCGTTGCGGTATAACGATCGTGGCTCAAAATTACTCAGAATAAGTGGGTGCACGTGACCGATGTTGAAGCTATACTGACAAAAAAATGACATCGGTATAAGGAGACATAAGTATGGCTATATCCATCCGACGCCGTACCCTGGTGCAATCTTTGATCGCCATCAGTAGCGCAGCAGCGCTGAACGTCAGGGCTCAACCTGACAATGAGCAATGGCCGACCAAGGCTATTCGACTGATTGTCCCGTTCAATGCAGGCGGTGCCACGGACATTATTGCGCGCACGATCGCCGAGGCGCTATCGGCGCGCATGGGTCAACCTGTGGTCGTGGAAAATCAGGCCGGCGCATCGGGCATCATTGGCACCAATGCTGTCGCAAAGTCACGTGCGGATGGCTACACGCTATTGCTATCGCTCAGTACATCCATGTTGATCAACCAGTTTTTATATGAAAAATTGCCGTACAACCCACAGAAAGATCTGCTGATGCTTTCACAGATCGCCATTGCGCCTGTCACGCTGGTTGCCCACCCATCATTGCCTGTCAATGATATGAATGCGCTGCTGGCCTATAGTAAGGCGAACAAGGGCAAACTGACGTATGGATCCTGGGGCGTCGGGTCATACGCACATCTGGCTGGTGCCTACATGAGCAAAAGTATGGATGCCGGAATGGTGCACGTAGCGTATAAAGGTGAGACGCCAATGCTTCAGGATCTGATTGGTGGACAAATCCAGATATGCTTTGCCAGCGCACTCAATACCAAGCCCTTTATCGATGCCGGCCGCATCAAGATTATCGGTGTTACCGGAACAGCGCGAATGGAAATTCTTCCGGCGGTGGCCACCATCAAGGAGCAAGGTGTGGGCGACGAGGCTTATTCCATTGCAGGCTGGGTGGCCATGGCGGCGCCCGCAGATACGCCGCGCGAAATTATTGACCAGCTACAATCACACTTGGCCGACATTGCGAAGGATGCCAATATTCGCCAGAAAATTCTGGCCGCAGGCTTTGAACCGCTCATCAATACGCCCGAGGCGTTCCGCAAAAATTACGAGCGTGATATGCCTATCTGGAAATCCCTGGTGGAGCAATCAGGAGCCAAACTTGGATAAGACTGTCGCAGGCCAGCGTGCAGATGGGAACCGTAAAATGAGCCCCAGCGCTACCCTTGAGATCGTAACCAGGCGATTGACTGCCGTATTGGTCTGCTTTTCCATCGGCGGATACCCGACCTGGGCCGTTGCCGCTGCACCCAAACTGCAAATGCACCGGCAAATGGTGCAACAAAAAGACGCGAATGGCCTGTATCCCGCGCAATCGACCAGAGGTCACTTTTCGGTAATATCGCCGATTCCTTTTAACGACTACACAATAACGACAGAAGATCCAAACATCGGCACGTTGACGATGCATGGCATTGGCAGCAAAAGCGTCGATGACATGGAATTTGGCACGATTGAAACAGTGCGGACCGCAAGACAAAAAGACCTGAATTTGCGTGATTTTATTACGCGTACGGCAGCCAACCTGGGAGTGGCGGCCCCAGCAATTGTCGTGAAGCAGGAAGGCCCTGAAGAGGTGGCACGTGCGGCTTTCGAAGGCACGTCGCGCGCCATTGTCATGCGGTTATCGAAAACAGCTGGTAGCGTATTTAACGTGATGTGCGATTATCCGGTCAAGGCAGAAACAACCGCCCGACAGATGTGCGACAACTATGTATCCAGCTTCCGCTTGAAAAATTGAAGTCACCGTGAGCAAAAATAAGTGAAGCGACACACCGGATCACCACGCCTTTTGCATCCTGTGGACATTATGTGCCTTACCTGTTTAGAAAAGACTCACCGTCGTAAGTGAAAAGGCGTCCATTATTGCTCGCTGGCCGTGGGGCGTCACGGTAACAGCGCGACTGCCCGCAGCACGCCGAATCCAGCCCTTGTCCAGATAACATTGGCACATTGCAGCCCCGAGCGCACCACCAATATGCAAGCGTCTTGCACTCCAGTCCAGGCAAGGCCGGCAGAACATACGCCCTGTTCCGCGGCTTGACGCAAGATGGCGAGCAGAATCCAGGTCAACGCCCAGTGATTGCAGAAACCGGTCACCCTCATCGGTCAATACGCCCCCATCGCCGGATAGCTCGATGCACCCAGACTCAATGAGATGGTCAGTCATTTCGACCGCCAATTGGCCGGCCAGGTGGTCGTAGCATGTGCGTGCATAGCGCAGGGCCTTGTCGCGCGGGCCAGTCACAGGGCCCGCAGGTCGCGGCCGGCCTTCTTGCACATCAGGATCAACTGACAAAGCCATGATGCTTTCAATCATATGCGCCACCGCCGGGGAGGCCAGGCGATGATAGCGGTGCCTGCCTTGGCGTTCCCTGACGAGCAGGCCAGCGTCGACCAGGCGGGTGAGGTGCCCGCTTGCGGTTTGCGGCGCAATACCTGCGATACGGGACAGCTCTGTTGCGGTCAGAGCACGCCCATCCATCAGTGCAGTAAGCATGCTGGCGCGGGCAAGATCTCCGATCAACGATGCTGTTTGAGCAATGCAAGCAATACTGACCATGGCGGTCTCCTGGAACATATCATGATTTTAACAACGTTCTCGCTTGCCATTGTACGGTCTGCACCGTACCAATTGGCGCCCTTTCTGGCCATAATGTACTTATACCGTCAACACAAAGTCGGCGTTTTCCACAAGCAAGGACGATCTTCATGGGCTTTTCTCAGGCGAAACAAACGCAGGCGTATTTTGGCGTTTGGGTTGTACGGGCTGCGTTCCTTCTCGCTATTTTGGGCTGGGGTGTCGGGTTCTACGGCCCGCCAATCTACCTGGCACAGGTGGCACAGCGCACGAACTGGCCCTTGAGCCTAATTTCAATGGCAGTCACCTTGCACTTTCTTGTCGGTACACTGGTAATCCTCAATCTGCCTCGTCTATATGCCAGGGTTGGATTACCCGCAATAACAGCATACGGCGCCGCTCTTACCGCTATTGGCGTCGTTGGCTGGGCTACTGCCTACGAGCCGTGGCATTTGTTTTTGGCGGCCACACTCACCGGCCTCGGATGGGTCACGATGGGAGCTGTTGCGGTCAATACGATTGTTGCTGCCTGGTATCACAAGAATCGTCCTACCGCTTTGAGCAAGGCGTATAACGGCGCCAGCGTAGGCGGAGTTATTTTCTCGCCCTTGTGGGTGGCATTGATCGGCTGGCTGGGTTTTACCGGCGCAGCGAGCATCGTCGGCGTGACGGTAACAATTATCGTGCTGTTGCTGGCCCGCTATGTGTTCACCAAAACGCCAGAAAACACCGGACAGCCGCCTGATGGTTACCTTTCTGACACTACTCAAGTTCAGCGCCGCCAACAGAGCAGCCGCGAGCCGCTGCCTGGCGCCGCGCTTTGGCGCAATTGGGCCTTCATAACACTGTCTGCAGGAATGGCAATCGGTCTGTTTGCACAGATCGGGTTGCTGGCTCACCTATTCGATATTTTTTCCCCTGTAATCGGAGCCCAGCAAATGGGGTGGTTCATGGGACTGGGAACCGCTTGTGCGATTGGCGGCCGCGTTATGGCCGCGCGCGCTGTTCAACAACTTGGAAACCGACGTACCGTTGCCGCGGGTGGATATGTAATCCAGGCGCTTGGCACGACAACGTTGTTTCTTTTTGGCGCGGACAATGTCTGGCTTCTTACCCTTGGCGTCATGCTGTTTGGCTCCGGCATTGGCAATGCCACCTCTATTCCCCCGCTGGTTGCACAATCGGATTTTGCCCCGGC
>Ga0160457_1000803_pt1 | contig 11088 bp, 8 predicted proteins | sample HID1972M_E6MG_FD_108242 | JGI IMG/M metagenome (GOLD analysis project Ga0160457, IMG submission 108242) | Enriched pill bug-associated microbial communities from UW Madison campus, WI, USA - HID1972M_E6 MG | ecosystem: Host-associated > Arthropoda: Insects > Digestive system > Unclassified ... | reverse complement strand
TGCCCAAAGTTGATTTAATGTAGTCCTTTCACCAAAAGCAATATTGATAATCTCCCAACTATTGAGCGATCCAATAAGCATAGCTTTTATATTAGCCTGAACCGCATTTTCAACAAATGTAAAATCCCTGCTGGTTTCACCGTCCCCATTGATATATGGTGCTTTAGATCTAAGTGCGGATTCAATAAATAAGGGAATCACGGCCGCATATGGACCTTTAGGATTTTGACGTGGCCCAAAGACATTAAAATACCTCAAGCCAATTGTATGAAAATTGTAGGTCTTCGAAAATACCTGCGCGTATAATTCATTTACATATTTGGTAACCGCATATGGAGAAAGTGGATTTCCGATTTCCTCTTCTATTTTAGGCAAACCAGGATGATCTCCATATGTACTGGAGCTAGCCGCGTATATGAAGCGCTTCACTTTGGCGTCCCTGGCTGCCACCAACATATTCAGGAATCCACCTACATTAACCTCATTACTGATTATGGGATCAGCGATTGACCTGGGAACAGAACCTAGTGCAGCCTGATGGCTTACATACTCTACATCCAATAACGCTTGTTTACAAGTATCCAGATCTCTTATATCTCCTTCAACAAGCTCAAAAGCAGAATTGGAAATAAAGGCTTCAATATTTTTATAGGAACCTGTAGAGAAATTGTCCAACACTTTAACTTTTTTAGCTCCATATTTTAAGAGGTATTCAACAAGATTTGATCCTATAAAGCCTGCCCCTCCCGTTACAAGGAACGATTTGTCATTTAGCGCTGTATGATGATATTTATTTTCGTACATATTATTATAGTCTTGAATCAACTTCGTCCTTATCAAGAAATCCCTTAACATCATAAACTATACAGTTAGTGCATTTAATCTCTGAAAGACGGATGCTTTTAAATTCTGCGTGACTGACCGTTAAAATAATGGCATTGTATCTATTTTGGCTGATTTTGTTAAAATCATTCGAAGTATCCAGATTATATTCTTTCCTTACTTCAGAAGGATTGGCCCAGGGATCGTAAATAGTTACATTGGTATCATAAGTATTTAACTCTTTAACCACATCAATCACTTTAGTATTACGTACATCAGGGCAATTTTCCTTAAATGTAAACCCAAGCACTAATATTTCAGCACCTCTTATCTGAATATCCTTTCGGATCATTAATTTAACTGCCTCATGGGCGATATATGCACCCATATCATCATTCAAGCGCCGGCCAGCCAAAATAATTTCGGGGTGATAACCTAATTCCTGTGCCTTCTGGGCCAAATAATAAGGATCAACACCTATACAATGTCCTCCAACTAAACCAGGCGTAAATTTCAGAAAATTCCATTTCGTCCCGGCAGCTTCCAATACCTCGTGGGTATCTATGCCAATTCTGTTGAAAATCTTACTTAACTCATTTACAAAAGCAATGTTTATATCTCTCTGAGAATTTTCAATGACCTTTGCTGCCTCAGCAACTTTGATGCAGCTTGCCTTATAGGTGCCCGCAAGAATAACAGATTTGTACAATTGATCCACGAATTCTGCGGCTTCTAAAGTTGAGCCCGAAGTCACTTTTAAAATCTTTGTTACAGTATGTTCCTTATCACCCGGGTTTATCCGCTCTGGAGAATACCCTACAAAAAAGTCCTTATTAAATTTTAATCCGCTAATTTTTTCCAAAACAGGGACACATTCATCTTCTGTAACCCCGGGGTAAACAGTAGACTCGTAGATAACAGTATCTCCATATTTTAGTACCTTACCAACTGTTTCACTTGCTTTATATAAGGGGGTAAGATCCGGCCGGTTATGTTTATCTGTAGGCGTTGGAACAGTTACAATAAAAACATTACATTTTTTTAAATGGTTTACTTCACTGGTTAGAAATAAACCTAGGCCAGTTGGTTCTTGCAGTATCACAGACCTTAATTCTTCTTCCGTTATTTCCTGAGTGTGATCTAAGCCCAATTTAAGCGAATTAATTCTTGTAAGACTGGTGTCAAAACCAATTACATTGTATTTTTTAGCAAATGCACGAGCCAGCGGCAAGCCTACATAACCTAGCCCAATAATTGCAATCCTGGAATTGAAGATATCTATTTGCATATTTAGGTATCAAAAGCGTTTAAATAAATTTTTAATCAGCGACTTAAGGCTGCGTTTCTTATCTGTGCTGTCTGAATAATAGCCATAATCCTGGCTATATTCATAAACATAACCATAGCCATAGGTGCCCTGTAATTGTATCCCATTTAAGATAATATTTAATTTCGGGAAATTACCTAATTGATATAACTCATCTATCTGTTCGATATGCTTTTTTAGTGTTACGCCATGTCTGACAATATAAATTGTCGCATCAGTAATACGGGATAAAATTTGTGCGTCTGTGACCAGCCCGATTGGAGGCGTATCTATTAAAATCTCATCAAAGTTTTTTCTTAAATAATCAATAAGCACCTCTATATCATCCTGTATAAGCAATTCCGAAGGGTTTGGAGGAATAGGCCCCGAACTCACAACGAAAAGATTTGGGTTTAAGCCTGACGGAAGGATAATATCTTCAATTCCTACCTTACCAATCAAATAATTACTTAAACCAATTTTATTTGTTAACAGGAGATATTTGCTAATTTTAGGCTTACGCATATCCAATTCCAGTATAACCGTTTTTCTTCCGCTAAGCGCTAAGGCAGCTCCTATATTACTAGCGACAAAACTTTTACCCTCCCCCGAAATACTGGAAGTAAAAAGCGTGACCCTACCCCCTGATTGCTTAGCATGGACAAATTGTAAATTAGTGCGGATAGCCCTGATCTGTTCAGCAATAGCTTTACGGCTGTGTGTTTGTATTTCAAGGGGATTAAAATCTTCATCATAGATGATCTCGCCCAACACCGGAACCTTTGTATGTTTAGTAATATCTGCTAGTTTAATCACTCTATTGTTTAAAATATCTTTAATATAGATATATCCGATGGGCAAAATTATACCAGCAGCAAGGGCGATTAAATATATTAAAAACTTTCTGGGTTTGATTGGGTAATTGGAAGAATAAGCCGCATCTATTACCCTGCTATCAGCAACTGTAGCCGCATATGAAAGAGCTGCTTCCTCCTTCTTTTGTAATAAATAAAGATATAGGGCTTCTTTGATACTTTGCTGTCTTTTAATACTAATGAATTGCCTTTCCTGGCCCGGAATCTTTTTGATAGAGCTCTCGTACTGTAGGTTATTTCGGTTTAACTCATCCTTTGTATTTTGAAGCGTTGTACTAATATTCTGAACATTTGTACGAATCCCCCCCCTGGTTGTTTCAATTTGCTTATTAATAGGCTCCAGCAAGGGGTTATTTGACTGAGTTGTTGCTTGTAACTGGTCCCTTTTCAACTGTAATTCGCTCAGTTGTGTAATCTGACCTAATAATACAGGATCATTTATCCCAAATGTACTAGGCAATTTTTCATGGATCGAATTGGAATTGATATATCTTTCAATATCCCTGATGGCCCCAAGTTGCAAATTAACTGTACTGAGCTGGGCATCATTGTTTTTTACATTTTCTAAATACAGCTCTGCCTCACCACTGATATCAGTTAAACCTCGATCGCTTTTGAAAAGCTCGACCTCCTTTTCAACATTATTCAGTTCTCCGCTAATTAACGCGAGGCGCTCGTCAATAAATCTGGTTGTACTTTGGGTCGTTCGGTTTTTATCGGCTAGGGCAGCTTCATTGTAAACCGCAATTAAAGTATTTATTATATCGCTGCAACGTTGAGGAATTGTACCTTGAATGCTTAGACTTAATACCGTAGATTGTTTGCCTACTACTGTAACCGCCAATTTGCTAAGGTAATCATCTGTAACCCTTAGCGGGTTTTTAATAATTAGGTTTAAGCTGTCGGGTAACTTTATGACACCCAATCTCCGTTCGATTTTATAAACTCCAAATTCATTATTCTGTAATTGATTAAGGCTTCCTTTGATCATGCGGCCATTATCTGTGTTTTTAAGCAGGTAGTGACTGGAATCGGGAAATTTTATTTGAAATTGGTGATCATAGGTATGTTTATTCATCTCCACAGAGATGAAGTTAACTGGCCTTTTATCGTAAATTTCAAAATCTATAACACGGCCTTCTGTTTGAAAATCTACATTTAGACATAACCGACTTACAACAGCACGCATTAAAGTTTTGGATTGTAATACCTCAAGTTCATTTTCGACAACTTTAGAATCGCCAAAAAAGTCAATCTGCGTTAAAATATCATCAGAGGACATCCCTTTCTTCTCGTCTTTAATAAGTAAAGTTGCACTGCTTTGATATATAGGCTTGGTATAACGCAGGTATAAAAACGCGGCACTTAAACTAAGGATTAGTCCTATTATAAAAAGCGGCCAATGGTACTGGTATTTAGCTAGGATCTCATTAATATCTATATCCGCATTAATCACCGAGTTATCTTCATTAGCTGAGTGTTTTTCTGTCTTCATAGCTGCTTACAGGCGGGTAATTATTAAAGTAATGATTGATAATGCAGATAGGACGATACTTATATTTCTATAACTTGCATCTACATTTGCATATTTAGCAGTGCCTGGTTGAACATACAAAGCATCATTATTCTGAAGGTAGAAATAGGGCGAGTTGAACAACTCTTTGCTACCCAAATCTAGCCTTATAAACTGTCTTTTACCCTGGTTTTCCCGCACAAGTAATATATTCTTTCGTAAGGCGGTAATATTTAAGTCACCCGCTTGGCTAAGTGCCTCAATAACGGTTATTTTCTCACTTTGCACTGGAAAAACACCTGGCGTAGCAACATCACCGAGCACAGAAATTTTAAAATTAACCAGTCTTAAATTTACAACAGGTTCTTTAAGATAAGTAAGAAGTTTATTCTGAATCAGTTCCCTTGCAGCTGTAGTGCTTAACCCTTCTACTTTGATTGTACCAATTAAAGGAAGTTGTATAGCGCCGTTTTGATCCACCAGAAAACCATTTGCCGTGCTCACTTGCGAAGTACTAGTGGTTCCGGCATTAGCAGGATTCGTTGAGCTCACATTACCCATATTAAATATTGCCGATGCTTCAAGATTTAAACTCGTTACAGTAATGGCCAATATATCATCTTTTTGAATTTTTAACACAGATTGATTATGTATTTCCTCCACAAGCTTCCCTTGCATAGGCAAATCCTGAAAATATGGCACTTGTTTATAAGCCACTCCACATGAACTAAAAAAAAGTGTAATGATTAATAAGTATAATCCTTTTTTCATAAAGTGTCAGACACAATTTCAATTAAGTTTCTAAGATAATATTAATAGATGAGATGAACCTAGCTTTCGTTTAAAATAATACGTTAAGCCATTATTAAACAGTTTACAGATAATACTGAACCGAGAATCCTTCCCTAATTTATTCTTATTCTTCTTATTATGCAGTATCTTTATTGAGTTCCCCAATGATACTGGCCTTATGTTACTCTTTAGCAGATCAAAAAGCACTAAATACACGGATTTTACCAGCGTTGGCCTGGATATGCATTCCCATTTGGTGCCAGGTGTTGATGACGGTGCTAAGGATACAGAGAATAGCATAGAACTGATCCGGGGCCTGAGAGAACTGGGCTTTCAGCATTTAATTACTACTCCACATACACTTGGGGACATACATCCTAATACAAAAGAGACATTACAGCGAAGCTATACTTTGTTAAAGAAGAAGTTATCCCCGGAAATTAAAATAGCACTATCATCCGAATACTATCTGGATGAACTGTTTCATGATCAATTGTTGAATAACGGTTTAATGCCCTTGCCTGGAAACCGGCTACTGATAGAATTCAGCCAGATCTCCCGGCCCCATAACTTAGAGGAGATTATCTTTAATCTGCGCATCAAAGGTTATCAGCCCGTCCTTGCCCATCCCGAAAGATATCTTTTTTTTCACAAGAATTTCGATTATTTTACCCGGCTTAAAGAGATGGAGGTAGAATTCCAGGTGAATGCATTGTCTTTAACCAAACATTATGGATCTCACATTAAGTCTGTTGCTGAGAAGTTAATTGATAAGGAAATGATTGACTTTATAGGGACCGATGTACATCACATGCAGCATATCCATGTATTAAAACAAGTACCAACAACTAAGTACTTCGCACGCCTAATAGACAGTAAATTGCTTAAAAATCAAAGTTTGGTAAAAGCTTAAAGCGTTAAAGGCATCTTTTTTGCATTATTATATTTAACCAACTAAATATAATGATGCAAAATATAGGTCAAAAGCTTAAAGCGATCCGTCTGACACATTGTGTAAGCCAGAAAATTGTTGCCGATCATTTGGGTATATCCGTTCCGGGTTACTCTAAAATTGAAACAGGTTTAACAGATATCTCATTTAACAAATTACAGCAAATAGCTGATATATATAAGGTTTCAGTTGTTGATATCCTGCAAATAGGAGAAAAAGATACCAATGACCAAGATTATCCGGACCTCAAAAAACAGTTGAATGACATTAAAGAAAAGTACAGTGAACAACTGAAAAAGATGATCGAACTGTACGAAGTAATCAGGGAATATAAAACAGAAACCGTTAAAATCTGAAGGAAACTCCTAATTCCCCATGGAAGTTAAACACATCATTATGGGGAACATAATACTCATCAGGAGTATAATCTTTCATTCTCCACATATAATTTAAAGACTTGATGCCTTGAAATTTTGCACTGAACAATAAATTTTTATAATTCCATTCGCCTTGTGCAGCCAGCGCAAAGTCTACCCATCTTCTGCTGTTGCCGTTAAGATCTCCAATGCCAATGGTATTAAAATCACCATTGTAAAAATCGGCATCGTGTTCATATCGCTCGAAAGCGAGTCCAAATTTCTTTAACCCTTTCACCCAACTTACATCAACGGATTGTAAGTTCCCGCCAGAGCCAGTTCCTGCACCCAATACCTGACCTAAGTTAGTATAGCCTTGTCTAACCTGATAATGTTGATAAAATCCATATGCAGGCCTTACTATTCGGTCTACGGATTGCGACAACTGGTCGATTTCGGCATTAATTTGTATAAACTCGTCCTCCTTCCTCTTAATAGGGACTAGTTTAGTAATGCCAAAAATATATGCTCTTCCATGATCTGGAGACCCGGCGAAATCCCTAAAATTATACGAATTATCATTCAATCCATACTCAAAGTATATTTCAGCGTGTGCTTTTTGAAATAACCATCTTGCATACATAGAGAGCCTCTGGTCGCGATCAAAAGGATCAGCACTTCCTCCAACATTGCCCAGTCCGGCTTTCTGCAAAGGTGTGAAAAAGGGCAAATAATCTTTTAATCCGTTTAAGTCCTCATGATAGGACATAAAGCTTCTTGTAAATCCCAAAAACAGACCTGGTACCCACTCTGGTTGATAGCTAATATTAAAGGCAGACAAATAACGCCAATCATCTCTGTACGGACTGAACAAATTAGCACCGGTTGATAAAGTCGTCTGTTCAAGTGGAGGCAAGCCAGAATTTTCTAATTTTCCTGCTATAATTTGAGCCTCAAATGACCCTATTGGGGTTTTTACAGGTTTAACTGTATTTAAGGTTAAGTGTTTGAATCCAGTAGCATTGTTGCTTAATATAAGAGCATTCCCTCTTCCCGGCCCCCACCAGATATTCTCATTAGACAATCCTATAGACGCAGGACCGAAACTTAACCTTATACTGCTTTGCCCCCAATTCACTTTTGAGTAAGTACCACTTGCGAGTCTCTCCGGAGCATCAAGCTGATTATATAAGTTATAATAACCTTGTAGTTCATTATCAGACCTCCCCAATGCAAAACCATCAAATTTACTATTCTCGGCATAAACAAACTCCGGTCGCAATTGGATACTTAAAGGTCCAATTTTAGCATAGAATCCACCACTGACCAACGTCTGATATCCTCTTGCAGGAATCATTGCACCATCGTTCCAGCCATAAGGATGTTGAGAATTATATTGCTGTTGCCACGAGACCGGTAGGAGTTGAAATTCCCCTTTTCCATTTGCAAACCTCAAAGGACCTGATGATTTGAAAAACCCATCATTACTCAGCGTACTATCGGGATCAAATGCGTTATCGACCTTGAAAGATGCGGTAGGAAAAAGTGGGCGTATAGCAAATGAAACAGTAGAATCCAATTTACCTAAAAGTTGTTGACGACGGTAATAATCCTGTAACAGTGGGGTTCCAACTGGTAAAGATTGTGCGCTGGCCAATTCAGTAAAAAGACTGCAGAAGCTTAATATAATAATTTTAAAATATATTTTTTTCATGTTATGCCCGATTAGAATCTATACGTCAAACCCGCCTGCAACTGAAGGTTAAAAGCGTCTCTTCCATTTACCCATACAGGGTCTGTAGGTCCTTCAAATAAATACCACTGGTAATTCAAAGATTTTATACCCTGTAATTTTGCATTGAATACTAAATTCTTGTAGTTCCATTCCCCGTTAAATCCCAAACTTAAATCAGTCCAGTGTCTGCGCGCATCACGGTCTCCCTCATAAGCGTAAAAATAAAAATCATTATTGTGGACGTATCGCTCCAGCTGTATTCCTAATCTTTTTAATCCTTTCACCCAACTCACATCTAATGATTGCAGGTTCCCTCCAGGCCCTATACCTGCGCCTAAAACCTGTCCAACATTGGTATAACCCTGTCTCACATATTTATTCACATACCAGCTATCTGCATCCCGGATATCCGTAGGGGATGTCATCTGCATCTGTGTCACTTCCAGGCTAATCAGCAGGTTTTCATCCCTGCCTTTATTAAAGGGCAGCATCTTTCGCAAACCAAAGACATAGGCCCTTCTGCGGGCAGGTTCAAGTGCCTGATTACGGCTGTTACCCGTATTATTGTTCTTTCCGTATTCGAAATATATTTCTGCATGCTCTTCCGGCCATAGCCAACGCATAAATACGGAACTCCTGTTGTCTCTTTTTTCCTCCAGAGATTGATCAGCATTCACATCTGTTGAAGAAGAAAAGAAGGGCAGGTAATCCCCAAATTTCGAAAGGTCATTATGATAGAGTTGTGAACTGCGTGTTAAGCCCAGGAATAACCCCGGAACCCATTTAGGCTGCCAGGTTACTGCCAGACCGGAAAGATATCTCCAGTCATTCCGTTTAGCGACTAACAAAGGATCGCCAAAGTAATCCCATTCCGGTTCCAGCACCCCATATTCAGAATTTTCCAGCCTGCCTGCAATCAACTGGCCTTCAAATGAACCGATAGCAGTCTTTATAGGCTTCCTTGTATTTAAGGTCAGGTGTTTAAATCCTGGAGCCGTATTACTCATCAGCAAAGAATTACGCATCCCCGGTCCCCACCACAAATTTTCCGTTGACAGACCAAAAGAAAGTGCTTTATAATTTAAACGTATACTACTTTGTCCCCAATACGCTTTGGAATACTCGCCGTTACCAAATCTTGCCGGAAGGTCGATATTATTATACAGATCATAATACCTGGCTACAATTATACCGTAAGTGTCTTTATCAAAAGTGTCAAAGTTACCATTAACGGCAAGATCTACTTCGGGTCTGAATTGTATACTCAACATCCCATATTCCAGATATATACCAGCACTTAAAAGGGCCTGGAGACCTTTCGCCGGAATCATCGCGCCATCATTCCAGCCGTAAGCATTATGTGTATTGGCTTGTGATTGAAAACTAAGGGGCAACAGGGTAACATTTAACCTGCCGTTTTTAGAAACATAGGTGGTTCTTCCGGCATCAAGAAGATCGTAATGCCTTTCCGTGCTATCCTGATAAAACGCATCTTTTGCCTTAAAACTTAATTTAGGAAATATCGGCCTGATCATAAATGAAACGGAAGAATCTGCCTGACCTAAAAGCTGTGCCCGGCGGTAATAGTCTTCGAGCGCCGGGGTCCCAACAGGAACAGTTTGCGCGCTGATCTTGGTAGAGGCAATTATTGATAGTATACCTAGAGCTATGTATATCTTCTTCATGGATAAATTCTTCATTAATTCAGACTAATAACTTTAACTTTTATATTATCAACAGACCAGCTTTCATCACATTTAGGATCAGATACATTTTTCTGTATTAGTTTATCGAGGCACTGAATCAATAAAGTACTTTCCTTGTGACCGATACGTTTATGGATTTTATACAATGTTGTACCATTCGGCTTATCAATTTGGCTGCAAAAGCCCGGAAGGTCTGTTCTTGATGCACCATTCTTGGGGTTACCATTATTATTGGGATAATCGGCCGGATAAGATTGAGGCGAACAAAAGTAGCCCGGCGTACAGTCCAGATTAGAAAACGTAGTATTGATAAAGGTCTTGCCGTCTATTTTTAATTGCCAGATGTCAGGGCCATTTTCATTGTCATTAAACTGCTGATTTCCTTCCCAGCTATCATGGATATAAAGGTCAAAACTGATATCTATCAAATCATGGGCTGGTAAATCGTTCAATGTCAGGTCAAATCCGCTGGCATTATAGTTCCCCAGGACGTTGGAGCCGTTAAATATTGAAATCGTCCCGTTTGTTATACCTGTTAAATTTCCATTTTCGAAATCGTTAGTATAAATTTCGACATCACTGTCCGTACTTTTGGCACAGGACCAAAATAATACAGATAACAATAAACAGGTCGATATAAGTCTATTCATATATAATTTTTAAGGCGCACTTATAAAAGTTTAAAGGTATGTATAAATTTTAAGCCAAAAATTTTTAAACCCCTAATAGTTTAGAAGAACCTTCTGTAAAAAATCTTATTGAAACGAAGATCACCACACTAAACAACAATGAAACGAATAAGGCGAAAACCGATTGGGGGAGTAAAAATATGATTAAGAGATTAATTCCCAACTGTGCTAACGCGTAAGCAGACGAAACTATCAGATGAGGTATTTTTTTTTCGTTTGCCAAATATTGGTAGAAGTGACTTCTATGTGCTTCGAATATGTTTTCTTTTCTGATCAGTCTGAAAAACACGGTCGTGGCTGTATCCAGTCCATATAAGAGAAGCAATAGCAAATAATTAAAGT
>Ga0160457_1000800_pt1 | contig 11117 bp, 7 predicted proteins | sample HID1972M_E6MG_FD_108242 | JGI IMG/M metagenome (GOLD analysis project Ga0160457, IMG submission 108242) | Enriched pill bug-associated microbial communities from UW Madison campus, WI, USA - HID1972M_E6 MG | ecosystem: Host-associated > Arthropoda: Insects > Digestive system > Unclassified ... | reverse complement strand
GCCGCGTACCCGCCCTCGAAGGGCTCGATGACGCCGTCGTGCACCTCCCAGGTGTCGGTCGAGACCTCGTCGAGGAACCAGCGGTCGTGGGTGACCACCACGAGTCCGCCCTGGTTCTTCGGCCAGCGGGTCTGCAGGTGCTTCGCCAGCCAGGCCACGCCCTCCACGTCGAGGTGGTTGGTGGGCTCGTCGAGGAACACCACATCCCACTCACGGCTGAGCAGCGCGGCGAGCGCCACCCGGCGACGCTGGCCGCCGGAGAGGTCGCCGATGCGCGCCTCCCACGGGATGTCGGTCACGAGGCCCGCGATCACGTCGCGCACCTTCGCATCGCCCGCCCACTCGTGCTCGGCGCGGTCGCCGACGATCGCGTGACCCACCTGCTCGTCGTCGGGGAGCACATCCGCCTGGTCGAGCATTCCGACCGTCACGCCGCCGCGGCGGGTGACGCGACCCGAGTCGGGCTGGTGGCGGCCCGAGAGGATGCGCAGCAGGGTCGACTTGCCGTCGCCGTTGCGGCCGACGACACCGATGCGGTCGCCCTCGTCGAGCCCGATCGTGACGTCGTCGAAGACGTCTTTCGTGGGGAACGAGAGGGAGATGCCTTCGGCGCCGAGCAGATGTGCCACCCGTCGAGCCTAGGCGCGGGTCGCCCCGCGAGAGTACGCAGTTGTGCGGGCTCTCGGCCGCGAGAGCACGCACAACTGCGTACTCTCGCGGAGGGGTTCACCCGAAGCGGCCGTTCACGTAGTCGAAGGTGCGGGCGTCGATCGGCTCTGCGAACATCGCCTCGGTGTCGCCGTACTCGACGATCGCGCCCGGCTTGCCCTGGGATGCGAGGAAGAACGCGCACTGGGTGGAGACGCGCTGCGCCTGCTGCATGTTGTGGGTGACGATCACGATCGTGACGTCGTCGACGAGCGACAGCATCGTCTCCTCGATGACGCGGGTCGATGTGGGGTCGAGGGCCGAGCACGGCTCGTCCATGAGCAGCACGCGGGGCATCACGGCGAGCGAGCGGGCGATGCAGAGACGCTGCTGCTGGCCGCCCGAGAGCCCGCCGCCGGGCGCGCGAAGGCGGTCTTTCACCTCGTTCCAGAGACCGGCACGTCGAAGCGATGTCTCGACGAGTTCGTCCTTGCGGTCGCGGTCGACACTCAGCCCGGTGAGGCGCAGCCCCGCGACGACGTTGTCGTAGATCGACATCGCCGGGAACGGGTTCGGCTTCTGGAACACCATGCCGATGCTCTTGCGCGCATCCGTGAGCGGACGGTCGGCGCGGTAGATGTCGTCGCCGTCGAGCAGCACCTCACCCGCGAGCGACGCCGACGGCACCAGCTCGTGCATGCGGTTCATGATGCGCAGGAACGTCGACTTGCCGCATCCGGATGGGCCGATCAGCGAGGTGATCACGCCTGCCGGCATGGTGAGCGAGACGCGGTCGAGCACGTTGTGGTCGCCGAACCAGGCCGAGATGTTGTTCGCCTCGAGGGTGGCGAGCTCGCGCGGCGCATCGAGCAACGCCGTCGAGGTGCGGGGTCGCGGGAACGCGGGCACCCGCTCCCGGATGCCGCCCACCACGGCCAGCGAGCGGGTGACGGCGTTGCGCCAGAACGGCGCCTCGGCATCGGGAGCCGGCAGCACCGCCGTGACCGGCGCATCCAGGGCCTCGCCCTCGCCGACGGTGGCGACGACGAGCGTGATGTCGTCGACCGGTTCGAGCGCGCGGGGCTCGTCGTGGTGCTCCCACGGCAGCTCGGTGTCGAGGCCGGGCGCCGCCACCACCAGGAACTCCTGCTCGACGACTTCGTCGGCCCACTGCTCGTCGAGTTCGGGCTCGGGCTCCTGGGCGTCCGGCTGCGGCTCGAGCTCGAGCTCGGTCTCGTGCTCGGTCTCGTGCTCGATCTCGGAGGCGTCGGTGCGGGTGGAGTCGGTCATGGGTGTTCCGTTCACAGCAGGTTCGGGAGGAGCAGCGTGATCTGCGTGGCGACCCAGAGGCCGCCGATCGTGAGGATGGGCACGAACACGATCCACGTCTTGCGCGGTCCGGTTCGGGGGGCGGTGAGCAGCAGGGCGAGCTCGGCCGCGATCAGGAACTGCAGGGCGAACACGAGCGCCCACACCGTGGAGGTGTCGACGCCCATCGCGAGGTCGGATGCGGGCAGGCTCGCGTAGGTGGTCTGGCGCGCGCCGCGGTCCTGCACGTCGCTCACGAGTTCGGCGTCGAGGTAGATCACACCCGACGGCAGATACGGCAGGCCGCGGGCGGTCTGCAGCACGAGCCGCGACTCCCCGGATGCCAGCTGGGGCGGGGTGGGGTCGCCCGCGTAGCGGATGCCGATGGTGCGGAACAGCTGCTCGCCCTGGCCGGTGACGACGGTGAACTCCGACCCGGGCGGGAGTTCCTGCAGGCGGCTGAACGGGCCGCCGAAGGCCGCTGCCCGTCCGAGCACGACGCTGATGCCCGGCTGGCCGGGGAGCACGGTGTCGCGACGGTGACCGGGCCCCGCCATCAGTGTCTGCGAGTTCGAGCCCTCCACGATCACCTCGTGCAGGCCGAGGTCGGGGATGTCGATCAGCCCGACCGGGTCGCCGTCGGAGAGCAGGATGTCGTCGATGTCGCCTTCGCTCACCGGCAGCGTGCCCGCCGACAGCTGTTCGCGCAGTTCGTTGAACGCGAGCTGCTGCGAGACGGCGTGCTGGAGGTGGCTGAGCAGGGCGATGTTGATGATGAACGCGAGGAACACGAGCGCGATCATCTGGAACGAGGCGCGCGCGAGCTTCCGCCCCGGGGTCAGCGGGAGGTATTGCACCGGCGGGCGCTTGGGCGGGCGCGGCGCCGACGACTTCGGTGGCCTCGCCGGTCTGGCGGGCTTCGGCACGGCCTCGGTGACGGCGCTCATGTGCCGCTGCCGGATCGCGTGAACGAGCCGCGGCGCAGACCCACGATGATCCCGGTCGCGAGCAGCAGGATGAGCACGACGAGCAGCACCCACGGGAAGGCCGGCACCCAGCTCTCCCGCGAGATCGGGTCCATGTCGGTGGTCGAGGTCTCGGATGCGTCGGGGGTGAAGGTCGCGACGACGCGCACCAGCGGCCACTGGCCCACGTCGTCGAGGCGGGCGTTGACCGTCTGGGACTCGCCGGGCGCGATGCCGGTGACCGTGTGGGAGACCTTCGAACCGATCTGGCGGCCGAGCGGGTCGTACAGGCGGAACGTCACGTCGCCCCGTGCCGTGTCGGTGGCGGACTTGTTCGAGATGCCGACCGAGGCGCTCACCCAGCCGCCGAACGGGTTGAACTGCGCGTGGGCGGATGCGTCGACACCGCTCACGACGATCCAGCCGCCGCCTTCGGCGACGGCTGTGGGCTCGGGGCTCGGTGTGCCGGAGGGTGTCGGTGTGCCGCCTGAGCCTCCGGAGCCCCCCGAACCTCCCCCGGGCGTCGACGTTCCGGGCGAGGGCGACGGCGTGGGGGTGGGCGATTCGGTCGCGGTCGGGTCGATCACCGTGACCCCGAGGGTGCCGCCGCCCTCGCCGGACGGGTCGGCGCCGAACGCGGGGAGCGGCGCGACCGCGAGGAGCGCGATGAGACCGACGACGGGGAGCAAGCCGACGTTAGGCACCCCTGCTCGTCTCCTTCTCCCGCGCGTCGTCGTTCTCGGCGAGCGCCGCCTCGCGGGCGCGCTGTTCGGTCTGCTCCACCCATTCGAGGGCGCGGGTGTTCTCCGCACGGCGGCGGCGGATGATGAGGGCGGTCACGCCTGCGGCGATCAGCAGGATGATCAGCACGCTCCACGGGATGACGAACAGCACCGTGTCGCGCGAGGTGGGCGCGGCGGGCACGTACGCCGACACATCCGCGCTGTCGACGAAGGGCACGACGTTCAGGTACGCGTTGAGGTACAGCAGCTGCCCGATGCCGGTGAGTTCGAACTCGTAGGAGGCGGAGTTGCCGGGCAGGATCTCTTTGATCGCGCTGCTCGACTGCTTCGCGACGTTGATCCCGAACCAGGTGTTCACACCGCCTTCGACGTTCGCAGCCAGCGCGACGTTGCCGGGGTTGTGCACGGTGTAGTGCACGGTGACCGCGCCCGTGAGCGGGTTCCACCAGTCGCCGGTGTGCGCGGCGCTCAGCGAGGTGACGGTGAGCGACGGCTGCAGGTCGCCCGAGATGCGGGCGTAGAGCCGGATCGCGACGCGGCGGTCGAGCTGCACCTGGCCGCCCGAGGTGAGCACGGATGCGACGATGCCTCCCACGTGATCGCCGGGTGTGGCGTCGGCAGGCAGTGCGAGGGTGAATGGGATGAGCTTGCCCTCACCCGGCTGCAGGGTGACCTTCATCCGGTTGGAGCCGTTCTCGAAGGTGATCCACCGCCCGACGAGCTTGGGTTCGTCGTCGGTGGGGAGCAGCGCGAAGTCGCCGTTCTCGTCGTTGAAGGCGTCGGTGGCGATGAGGGTGAAGTCGTTGGCCTCGGTGCCGGTGTTGACCACGGCGGCGTAGTCCTTCACCGACTGGCCGGGGTCGGCCTTGTAGCGGAAGTTGGTGCGGCCGTCGAAGGCGCCGGTGGTGTCTGCGGGACGCAGCGAGACGCCGGTGTCGTCGTCGCCCTCCGCTGCGTTCGCGGGCGTCGGGGCGAGCAGGCCGAGGACGAAAACGGTCGCCACGATCAGCGAGATCGCAGCGGTGAAGACTCCGCGGAGGGTAGGCGCGGACAACGTCGGGTTGAGCACAAGCAATTCCCGCACGGTCGAGCGACGTGAGGTACGCCGGAATCTGAATGCAGGGTAAACGGAGGACGGACGACGGGTTGCCCTGCGCGGAGCGGGCCGTGCCAGGGGCGCTCCGAACGAACGACGCGGGGGGCCGTCTCCGGCCCCCCGCGCAGTGTGTTCAGTTGTGCATCGAGCTGTTCACTCGACCCGAAGGGTTACTTCGAGGTCAGGGTGAGGGTCAGCTTCGAGGTGTAGGTACCGGCCTTGGCCGTCGTCGGAACGTCGAACGTGAGCTCGGCGTCGAACTGGGTACCGGTGGAGGGGGTCGACGAGTTGGCGAGACCCTCCGCGAACAGGTTGCTGACACCGGCGGTGAAGAGCGCCTTCGCCGAGATGCCGGTCACTGCCGCGCCCACCTTGCGGGGCTCGATCGTGAGGGCACCCTTGTCGATGGTGTCGTTTCCGGCCGAGGCGTTGACGAAGTCGTCGACCTTCGACGTCAGATCCCAACCCGGAAGCAGGTTGCGGTCGTCGGTCACGGTGAAGGCCGGCAGGTCGGCGCTCGTGCTGGCACCACGCGCAGCCGAACCGAGGTTGAGCGCCGCGGCGACACCCTCGAGTGCGAACTTGTTCGACGTGGTGACGTCGACCGTCAGGTCGGTGTTGCTGACCAGCGGGTACGTCGGGGCGGGGATGTCGATCGTCAGCCAGGCGACGACCGCGCTCGAGTTGACCGCGGTCAGCGCGATGGTGTGGGCACCGGGTGCGAGCGAGCCGATGTTGATGCTCGTGTTGCCGCCGGCGACCGTCGCGTTGGGGAGCTGGGTCGGGGTCGACCATGCCCACACGCTGTAGGTGCCGTCCGCGAGGCCGGTGCCGGTGAGCGAGATGCTCGCCTGGCCCTCGGCGATCGTGGGCGAAGCCAGCTTGTTCGGGTCGGTGCCCGTCGGCTCGGTGGGAACCACGCCGTTGACGGTCAGGACCGCCACGTCGGAGGTCGCCGATCCGGTTGCGTTGGTGTAGACCGCGCGGTACTGGGTACCGGTGGCCGACAGCTGCGCGTTGCTCACCGTGAGGGTGTTCGACGTCGCGCCCGCGATGTCGGTGAAGGTGGAGGTGGCGACCGGAGCCGACTGCCACTTCACGGTCGGTGCCGGGGTGCCCGACGCGGCGGCCGTGAAGGTCGCGTTGCCACCGAGCACGACCGACTGGCTGGTCGGCTGCGTGGTGATGGCGGGTGCGACGCCTGCGGCGGCCGGCTGCGCGAACGTGTAGGTCGCGGTCGACGGGGTGCCCGCGGTGATCGTGATGTAGGTGTAGATCACCTTGAGCACGTTCGAGCCGTTGGTGTACGCGAGACCGATCGACCAGTCGCCACCCAGAGCCGCCACGGCGGCGGCACCGGCGGGGCTGCCGGTTCCGGTGGTCACCAGGTTGGAGGGGCTGATCCCGGCGAGCGAGACCTGGCCGGACGCACCCCAGTACGTGTAGCCGTTCCACGCGTTGTAGTTGCGCTCGGAGCCGCGGGGCGAGATGAAGGTGTACCACTGCGCCGCTCCGGCGGGCGCCGAGAATTCGGCCAGCGGGTCGGTGGCCGAGGGGCCGCCGAGCACCTGAAGACCCCACGGGATGCTGGAGCCCTGGGTGAGGGGGGTGCCCTCTTCAGGGTCGAGCACATAGAGCGCCTGATCGGTCTGGGTGGCACCGGATCCGACTGCAGGAGGAACCGACGAGTCCGCGAAAGCGGCAACGGGAGCGGCGAGCGCGAGCAGAGTGAGCGCCGCCGTCGCAAGCCCGGTGGCGCCGAGCTTCTTCTTGTTCATTGTCCTTTTTCCTTGTCCTGTTTGGTGATGCGCGGTCAGTTGGCGCGGTAGGCGCCGTTGGCCGGCTCCTGGAAGCCGAACTTGATCTTCACGGCCTTGGAGGTGGCCGGAAGGTTGGAGGCGCCCCAGTAGGTGAGGCTGGTGGTGTTGGCCGGGTTGAGCGCGGCCGCGAGGCCCGCGTCGTATGCCGACTCGGAGGGGGTGATGCGGGCCCACGGCACGATGATGTAGGTCGTGCGGCCGTAGGAGCCGTTGTAGAACGCGCTCACGCCGGAGAGGCTCGGGGCGGTTCCGGTGGTCGGGGCGACACCGTTCGGCGACCCGAGCGAGATGCCGCTCGTGGTGTTCGAGGCGACGCCGTTCGACTGGGCGATGTAGCTCGCCACCGAGAACGGGATGACCCAGATCTCGTCCGAGCCGGGGGTCAGCACGTTGCCGTTGTTCTCGGGCAGCGTGGTCGCGGCACCGTTGGCGGCGGCGCCGAGGGACGGGCTGCCGATCGCGGTCAGCCAGAAGCTGCGGGTACCCGATCCGTTCTGCGGGAGACGCGGCACGATCACGTCGGCGTTGCCACCGGGGATGCTGGTGTTGGTGGCGCCGGCGTAGATGGCGTTGAGCTGGGCGGTGGTGAGCGACTGCACGTAGGTGAGCGACGCGGGGTCCACATTCGCGCCGGCCTTGAACGCGTACGAGACCGCGTCCTGACCGAACGGCAGGTACTGGTAGGCGCCGCTCGCGTTGACGGTGCCCTCGCTGGAGCTGCGCGAGGCGTCGACCTGGCCGTCGATGTCGTAGGTTCCGGCGAGTCCGATGTTGTTGTACAGGGCGTTGGTGGTCGGGATGACCCACGGGTTGCCGGTGTACGACGCGATCAGGGCGGCCTTGCCGTTGCCCGAGCCCGAGGGGCGCGGGTAGACGGGGCCGACGGCCTTGGTCTGGACGGTGCCGATGCCGCCGGCGACGCCGGGGGCGAAGGCGTCCCACGAGGCGACGACCTTGCCGAGCCCGAGGGTACGGACGGTGCTGGCGCCGTTCTTGAATCCGTTCGCCAGGGCGCCGACGGCGTCCTGGAGGGTGTCGGATCCGACGATGACATAGCCGTCCGTCACCGGGTCAGCGGAGGCAGGAGCCGCCGCTCCGAGCCCGGCGACAGCGACGCCGAAGGCTGCGCCGATTGCAGCCAACTTCTTGAGCTTCACTTGCTTTCCTTTCGATGGGTGGTTCCGGACGGGCGTCCGGCTCGAATCAGCGCTGCCGCTTGACCCAAGTTCTGATGGCCTTCCGCCGTGCGGCGATGGCGCTCGCGAGCGCCGCACCGAGACCGGCGAGCAGGCTGACCGGGATGATCGCGCCGGTGGGCGCGACCTCCGGGTCGGCTGGAGTGGTCGACGAGCTGAGCGACCGCGCGGGGTCACCGGTCGCGTCGGGCTGGGTCGGCGTATCCGACGAGCCGGAGTCGCCCGTCGAGCCGCCGCCCGACGACGACCCGCCGTTCGACGAAGGATCCGGCGACGGCGACGGCGACGGGGCCTGGGCGCCCTTCTCGAGCTTCGCGGCAGCGGCGGTCGCCTCCGCCGCCCACGAAGCGGGAAGCGGCGCATACCCCGCAGGCAGCTGGCCGAGCGCCACGCCCGACACCTGACCGGCCGACGCCGCGTAGCGGATGAACTCGGAGTAGTCGGTGCGCAGCTCGGTGCCGAGCTTCGACGGGCTCGCCGCCGCGTACACCGGCACCGCCAGCGGATACGCGGTCGCCGCGCCCTTCGCGGCAGCCGAGGCGCCGTCGTAGCGCACCACCCCGGTCGAGCCGACCGGCTGCATCGCGGCCGCAGCCGCCAGCAGCGCCGACTCGTCGGGCTTCACGAATGCGCCCGCCGAGTTCCGCAGCGACGCGACCCGCACCTCGTAGCGGCTCGCGGCCGCCGCGTCGCTGATCCCGAGCACGCGCTGGAACCCGGGCAGAGAACGCCCGGCCTTGCGGTACTTCGGCGGGGTCGAGTTGGGGTCCCAGTCGCCGATCACCTGGCCGTCGCCACGTAGCGTCAGGTATGCCGCCGCATCCAGGTCGTTCACGTACGAACGCCAGGTGACGACGTTGATCGGATCCTGCGACGGATGCGTGACCTCGGCCGGGTCGGCCTTCGGGAAGTTGTCGCGCACGGCGTTGAAGGCCGTGCCGCTCGGGTTCTTCGACGCCACCGTCGCGAACCACGGATTCACGGTCATGCCGTTCGGGTCGGCGTCGCCCTTCATGAAGGCGGCGGCCTCGGGATCGGCCATGATGTACGCCCAGACGGCGCGCGCCGCATCCGAGCGCCCCTGCGGCATGAGCACGTCGGAGAGCGCCGGGTTGATGAGCAGCTGGTAGCCCCACTCCGCCGAGTTCACGTCGAGGAACTCCTTGTCCATCGTGACGTTCTCGGGGTTGTCGGGGTCGAGGTGGGAGCGATCCACCTCGGGCGGGAGCGAGCCCCAGTACGAGTTCGTGAGCAGCTTCGCGAGGAGGCGAGGTGTGAGCTTGATCTCCTCGAACGGCAGCCGAGCCTTGCCGTCCATCTCGGGAGGCAGGGTCTGGAACGGGTTCGGGTTCCTGTCGACGGAGAAGGTGATGACGACCCCCGAGAGCGCGACCGGCGCGTACACGAGGTCGCTCTTCTCCTCCTGCGGGTAGGTCGTCAGGGCGAGCGGGGCGTCGGCCGAGGTGCTCGCGGTGGCCAGCGCATCCGACTCGGCGCTCGTCAGGTGCGAGAAGACCGCACCGCCGCTCTTCTGGCAGACGATCGGCTGCCACGACTGCACCGCGAGCGACGCCACCTCGCTCCCGGCGATCTGCCGCTCGGCGGCGCCGACCGGGCACCGGGCGCCGACGGGTGCGAACCCGATGCGCACGGCGAGCGCGTGCTCCCAGCTCTCCCAGAAGAGCCCCGACTGGTTGATCGACGCGGAACCGTTGTCGGACGAGCCGCGGGGCAGGATCACCAGCCAGCACGACGCACCCTCGACCGCACCGGCCACCTCGACCGGGTCACCGCATCCGAGACCCGGCGACTGCATGGTGGTCTGCACCTCGAACGACACCGAGCCCGAGCCGTCGTCGCCGGAGCCGGCCCACGGCACCTCGTTGGTCGAGTTGACGTTGAAGAACTGGTTGTTGTTGACGTCGACAGCGGTGTCGCGCACCTTGACCCCGGCGGGCCCGTCCTTGAGCGAGCTGACCACCACGTCGTTGCGGGCACGGAACGGGATGGAGGTGTACGCGGCCTCGAAGGCGCTCGCGCGGGGAGCGGAGTACTGCTGGTCCTGCTCCGGGATGGCGGTGTACTCGTAGCGTCGGGTCGAGTCGCGCGTCGCGCCGTACGACCCGGCCCCGCCGTACTGGCAGGTGGTGCGGTCGGGCCGCTCGGTGTTCGCCGGGTCGTCGCCCCAGCACTGGAAGATCTGCAGGAAGTCCCTGCCGCCGTTCGACGAGCTCCCGGGCACCGACTGGCGCGCGCCCGTCCAGCTCACCTTGATGCCCTGCTGCACGAGGTCCTCGGTCTGCGACACGGTGACGCTCAGCTCGGGGAACGGCGCGTTGTCGGCGTCGGCATCCTGTTCGCGGGCGGTGACGGTCTTCGCGGAGCCGTCGACAGCGGTGGCGGACTGGGTCGGCGCGACGACGGCCGCGCCGGTGAGCAGCGCCCAGACGACGAGCCCGACGGCGATCCCCGAAAGACCCGACGTGAGGTACGTCCGGGCGGCAGGAAGGGGGGTGGAGCGGTTCACGCGCAGGTACTCCGAGGGGTTCGGGTGGGGCTGATGACAGGTAATTGGTGGCCGGTTGACGCAGGGTGAACGACGGGGCAACGACCACGTTCGGGCCGGTTGTGGAGAGCCCTTTTCCGGGCGGAGGGCCGGATCGCTACGTGCGGGAGTCGCGCAGCCGTCGTGAGATGAACGGTGGCGCGAGGATCACCGCGAACAGCAGTAGCGCCGCCGCGATCATCAGCCACTGGCTGGCACCCATCTCGGAATCGTCGACCGCGAACGGCTTCGACACCGCGCCGTTCGCCGAGGCGTTGTCGCCGCCCAAGGGGTTGCCGTTCTCGTCGTACTCGACGTCGCCGCCCGAACTCGAGCCGCCGCCCGAGCCATCCGACGAGCCGCCGCCGGTGCCTCCACCGGATGCCGAGCCTCCGCCGCCCGTGCCGGTCACCGGGGTGTCCTGCGGGGCGCCCGCGGTTCCGGTGGAGCATTGGGTGGTGCCGACCTTGTCGCAGTCGGCCGGCTGGGGCGCGGTCGCCGCGAGACGGTTGCTCGTGGGCGAGTCACCCGGCTTGAAGGTGGGGTTGTTGCACGAGTTGAAGTCGATGCCCGCCGCGCCCGCACCGGGGATGCGCTTGATCTGGTCGGAGCCGGCCTGCACCAGGTTCAGCGGCAGCGGCGAATACCCGAGGGCCGGGGCCTGCTGCTGGCCTTCGCAGAGCATGTAGCGGGTGAACGCGCCGAGCGTCGCCCCCTTCTCTGCCGTGAAGATGCCGCCCACCTCGGTGGGGATGATCATGTACGAGTAGCTCGAGAGCGGGTACGTGCGCTTGTC
>Ga0160457_1000799_pt1 | contig 11135 bp, 13 predicted proteins | sample HID1972M_E6MG_FD_108242 | JGI IMG/M metagenome (GOLD analysis project Ga0160457, IMG submission 108242) | Enriched pill bug-associated microbial communities from UW Madison campus, WI, USA - HID1972M_E6 MG | ecosystem: Host-associated > Arthropoda: Insects > Digestive system > Unclassified ... | reverse complement strand
GCGTGAAGTGCTGCACCCTGGAGCTCCGATGAGCGAGCAGTCGATTGTCACAGCACCCGTCACCGACCAGACGGCCCGCTACCTCGAGCAGGCCGAGGAGTTCGGCGCGCACAACTACCACCCGCTGCCGATCGTCGTGTCGCACGCGTTCGGCGCGTGGGTGACGGACGTCGACGGCAAGCGCTACCTCGACTGCCTGGCCGCGTACTCGGCCCTCAACTTCGGGCACGGGCACCCGGTGCTGGTGGATGCTGCGAAGGCGCAGCTCGACCGGCTCACCCTCACGAGCCGCGCGTTCCACAACGACCGCCTCGGGCCGTTCCTCGAGGGGCTGGCGAAGCTCGCCGGCAAAGAGATGGTACTGCCCATGAACACGGGCGCGGAGGCCGTCGAGTCGGGCATCAAGATCGCCCGCGCCTGGGGCTACCGGGTGAAGGGCGTGGAGGGGGGCCGGGCGAAGATCATCGTCGCGAACGGCAACTTCCACGGACGCACCACCACGATCATCAGCTTCTCCGACGACCCGGATGCGCGTGCCGACTTCGGCCCGTACACGCCCGGCTTCGTCTCGGTGCCGTACGGCGACATCGCAGCCCTCGAGGCTGCGATCGACGACGACACCGTCGCAGTTCTTCTCGAGCCCATTCAGGGTGAGGCGGGCATCATCATCCCCCCAGATGAATACCTCCCGGCGGTGCGCCGCCTCACCCGGGATGCGAATGTGCTGTTCATCGCCGACGAGATCCAGTCGGGTCTCGGCCGCACGGGTGCCACGTTCCAGTGCGACAACGCGGGCGTCATCCCCGACCTGTACCTGCTGGGCAAGGCCCTCGGCGGCGGCATCGTGCCGGTGAGCGCGGTCGTCGGCGACGCGAACGTGATCGGCGTGATCCGCCCGGGCGAGCACGGCTCGACCTTCGGCGGCAACCCGCTCGCGGCGGCGGTCGGTCACGCGGTGGTGGGTCTGCTGGAGACGGGCGACTACCAGCGTCGGGCTGCGGCGCTCGGCGACCACCTGCGCGGCCGACTGGATGCGCTGGTCGGTCGGGGCGTGGTGTCGGTGCGTTCGGCAGGGCTGTGGGCCGGGGTCGACATCGACCCGGCGCTGGCATCCGGACGCCAGGTGGCGGTGATGCTCGCCGAGCGCGGTGTGCTCGCGAAGGACACGCACGGCTCGACCATCCGTCTCGCCCCGCCGATCGTGGTGGAGCAGGACGAGCTCGATTGGGCGGTCGACCAGCTGGAGGCCGTGCTCGCCGAACTCGTCGCCTGAGTGGTACCAGCTGGTACCATCGACGGATGGCCACGAACCTCCGCCTCGACAGCGAGACCGAGCGCGCGCTGCGGGACCTCGCCGCCGCCACGGGTCGGTCGCAGCAAGACATCATGCGCGAGGCGATCGCCTCCTATCTCGGCTTCGCCACGCGTGTCGATATGACCGACGCCGCGATCGAACGGCGGCGGGCCGCCCTCATCCCCCCGAAGCGACCGTATTCTCGTCCGCGCGTGACGTTGCGCCTCAAAGACGGCACGACCTCGCTCGACCTCATCGATCGCGAAGACCGCATGTGATCATCTACCTCGACAGCAACGCCCTCCTCAAGCGAGTTCTCGACGAGGAGCGCGCCGTGGAGCTCCGCGATCAGCTGGACGTGTGGAACGGCGACGGCAGCACATTCGTCACGTCGCAGCTGGCCGACATCGAGGTCGCTCGCGGGATGCGCTCGCGGATCGATATCGATGTCGAGTCGCGAGCCTTCGCGCACGCCCTCGACCAGGTGATGGACGGGGTTTCCGTGGCGCCTCTCGATCGACAGGTCGTCAGCACATCGCAGATCATCGGCCCGCCGCTTCTGCGCAGTCTCGATGCCATCCACCTGGCGACGGCGGTGCTCCTGCGCGTCGATCGGCTTGTGACCTACGACCAGCGGATGCTGGACGTCGCCGCCGGACTCGGCATCGTCACCGAGCAGCCGTGATGCGCCGCGTCGCGCCGACCACCCGATAGCGTGCGGGGATGAGCTTCTCGAGCTTTCCGGATGCCACCAACGTGCCGCTGCGCGGTGGGGCCGTGCTGCGGTGGGGTGTGCTCGCTCCCGGGGCGATCGCCCATGACTGGGTGACCACGCTGCACGCCAACACCGACCAGCGGGTGGTGGCCGTCGCGTCCAGGTCGGCCGAGCGCGCCGAGCGCTTCGCCCAGACCCACGGCGCGCCGCGCTGGTACGACCGCTACGACGCGCTCGTCGCCGACCCCGATGTCGACGTGGTCTACATCGCGGCGCCGCACACCGAGCACCGCGCCCTCGCGCTGCTCGCGATCGACGCGGGCAAGCACGTGCTCATCGAGAAGCCGATCGCGGTGTCGGCCGAGCAGGCATCCGAGATCGCCCTCGCGGCGCGCACGGCCGGGGTGTTCGCGATGGAGGCGATGTGGTCGCGGTTCCTGCCGCAGACGACGATCATCCGGCAGCTGCTCGACGACGGCGTGCTCGGGCACCCGATGGGTGCCGCCGCCACCTTCGCCGGCCGCTTCGAGTACGACCCCGCCAGCCGCGCCTTCGACCCGGCGCTCGGCGGCGGCAGCCTGCTCGACCTCGGCGTGTACACCCTGTGGTGGAACCACTTCTGCCTGGGCCGCCCCGAGACCGTGCAGGCCACCGGCGAGCTCGCGCCCACCGGCGTGGATGCGGATGCGCGGGTCGTGCTCGGGTACGGCGAGCAGGTGTCGGGCAGCTCGTTCACGAGCATGAACGTCGACCTGCCGATCACGGCGATGGTGGCCGGCAGCGAGGGGTTGCGACTCGACGTGGAGCCGTTCGTGGCGCCCGGCGGGTTCCGCATCGGTCGCCTCGACGGCGGCGCTGCGCACTGGGAGGACGAGACGGGCCTGCGCTGGCGCGACGGTCTCTGCTACCAGGCGACCGCGGTGGCGCAGCACATCGCGGATGGGCGGCTCGAGGCTCCCGAGCATCCGCTGCAGACGAGCATCGAACTGCTCGCCATCATCGATGACGCCCGCCTGCAGCTGGGTGCGGCCGGAGCGTAGCCTGGACGGGTGTCCGTGCTGACTCCCGAACTCCTCGACCGCATCCGTTCCCGCGCAGCCGAGTACGACCGCGAGAACCGCTTCTTCGACGAGGACCTGGCCGAGTTGCGCGAGGCGGGCTACCTGCGTCCGCGCAGTCTGCTCGAGTCGGTGCGCGACCAGCGGCTGCTGGCGGCGTACGCCCCGGCGACGGCGCTCGCCGTGAACATGCACCTGGTGGTGGTGGGTATCGCCCGCACGCTCGCCGACCGCGGCGACGACTCGTTGGCCTGGGTGCTGGCGGATGCCGAGGCCGGCGAGCTGTTCGCGTTCGGCAACAGCGAGGCGGGCAACGACCTGGTGATGTGGGATTCGCTAACCGCGGCCGAGCGCGTCGAAACCCCCGTCGCGGGTTACGCCTTCACGGGCACCAAGATCTTCACCTCGCTCGCCCCCGCGTGGACGCGGCTCATCGTGTTCGGCAAGCAGAGCGACGACGACGACGGCCCGCGACTCGTGCACGGCATCCTCACGCGGGCGGACGCCGGCGTCACCACCCTCGACGACTGGGACACGCTCGGCATGCGCGCCACCCAGTCCCGCACGACGAAGCTCGACCACGCCGTCGTGCCCGATGAGCGCATCGTGCGGTTCCTGCCCGTCGGGCCCAACGCCGACCCGTTCATCTTCGCCCTGTTCGCGAACTTCCTGCTGCTCATCGCCTCCGTCTACGCGGGCATCGCCGACCGGGCCCTCGAGCTCGGGGTCGAGGCGGCGCACCGGCGCACCAGCCTCAAGAACGGGGGAGCGAGCTACGCGGCCGACCCCGACATCCGGTGGCGGCTGGCAGACGCGGCGCTCGCGCTCGACGCGCTCGCGCCGCAGCTCGAGACGCTCGCCGCCGACGTCGACTCGCTCGCCGACCGTGGCGCCCGATGGTTCCGCGAGCTCACGGGCGTGAAGCACCGCGCCACCGAGACCGCGCGCCACGTGGTCGATCAGGCGATGCGGGTCGCGGGCGGAGGCGGCTACCGCAGTGCCAGCGAACTGGCCCGGCTGCAGCGTGACGTGCTCGCCGGCATCTACCACCCCTCCGACACCGAGTCGGTGCACGCGACGGTGGCGCAGCAGCTGCTCGGCCCTCCCGCGACCTAAGCGGAGAGCTCGCGCTCGAGGTGCCCCAGCCACCGCGCGGCCAGCGCGGTCCAGGCCGCGGCCGGCTCGCCCTCCGCGAGGCCCAGCCCGTGCACGCCAGACGGCAGCACGTGCAGCTCGTGCGGCACGTGCGCCCCGGCCAGCGCCATGCCCAGCAGGTAGGCGTGCTGCACCGGCACGACCGCGTCGTCGGCGGTGTGCCACACGAACGTCGGGGGAGCGGATGCGGTGACCAGCTGGTCGAGCGAGGTGGCGCGCCTCGCATCCCACGACGCGTCGACGCCGAGCAGGTTCTCGCGAGAACCGCGGTGCGTCTCGAGCATCATCGACACGACCGGGTAGCAGAGCACGAGGGCGTCGACACGCTCCTCGGCGGCGGCCCCGGGCGCGTAGCCGGCGAGCCCCGCAGCGTGGCCGCCCGCGGAGAACCCGAGCAGCCCCACCCGCTCCGCGCCCGCGGCGCGCACCCGGCGCACCTCGGCGCGCACCGCATCCAGGCCCGCCGGATGCCGCGTGAGCACCGGGTACTCGAAGACGCTCGCGTCGTGGCCGAGCCCGCGCAGCCACTGCGCCACCGGCTCGCCCTCGTGCGGTGCGTGCCGGTGGTACCCGCCGCCCGGCAGCACGATCAGATGCAGTGAAGCCATGCCTCCATCTAACCTGGGCCCCATGACGGGACCCATGCTGTTCATCGGCGACTCCATCACCGACGCCGGCCGCCGCGACGACCCCGCGGGCCTCGGATCGGGCTACGTGCGTCTCATCGCCGACACCTTCGCCGCCCGCGGCGACACCCGCCAGGTGGTGAACCGCGGCATCGGAGGCGACCGGATCGGCGACCTGCGCGCCCGGTGGGACGACGACGTGCTGGCGCTGGCACCCGGCATCCTCACCGTCTACGTCGGCATCAACGACACGTGGCGCCGCTTCGACCAGGGCGACGAGACCTCGGCCGTGGAGTTCGAGTCGCTCTACCGCGAGCTGCTGGAGGAGGCGCGCGCCGCCTTCGCCCCGCGCCTGATCCTGGTGGAGCCGTTCCTCACGCCGATCGACGACGCGCAGCGCGGATGGCTCGACGACCTCGACGGCAAGCGCGATGCGGTGGCCTCGCTCGCCACCGAGTTCGGGGCGGCCTTCGTGCCGCTGCACCGCATCCTCACCGTCGCCGCGGCCCACCACGGTGCCGCCGCGATCGCCGAGGACGGCGTGCATCCGACCCCGCTCGGCGCGGAGCTGATCGCAGAATCGTGGGAGGCCGCCGAGGGCGCGTCGGCGTCGTAGCGCATGATGGGTGCATGCTCGATCTCGCCCTTCAGCCCGTCACCGTCGGAACCTCCGGTCTCGGCAAGCGCCCCGACGCCGACCTGAGCCTCGCGCGCGCGATCCTCACCTCGTCGTTCCTGCAGGCCGACACTTCCAACAACTACGCCGACGGCGCGAGCGAGCGGCTGCTCGGCGAAGCGATCCGCGAGCTCGGCGGGCTGCCCGAGAACCGCATCGTGTTCTCGAAGGGCGACCAGGACCCGGTGACGGGCGCCTTCACAGGCGACCGGATGCGGCGCTCGTTCGAGGAGACGACGGAGCGGCTGGGTCTCGAAACCCTGCCGCTGTACCACCTGCACGACCCGTACACGATCAGCGTGGCGGATGCGATGGCGCCCGGCGGCGCGGTCGAGGCGCTGCTGAAGCTGCGCGAGCAGGGCCGCATCGGCGCGATCGGCATCGCCGCCGGCACCCGCGAGCTCGTCGAGGAGTACGTGCGCACCGACGCGTTCGACGCGGTGCTCACGCACAACCGCTACACGGTGGTCGACCGCTCGGCCGAGCGCATCATCCAGCTCGCCACCGACCGCGGCATGACGGTGTTCAACGCGGCGCCCTTCGGCGCTGGCATCCTCGCCGGCGACAACTTCCGTGGGCAGACCTACGGGTACTCCGAGCCGAGCCCCGAGTTCCTCGCGCACGTGCAGGCGTTCCGCGCCCTGTGCGCCGAGTGGGGCGTCGAGCCGGCCACGGCCGCGCTGCACTTCTCGCTGCGTGAGCCGCGCATCCACAGCACCGTCGTGGGCATCAACTCGATCGAGCGCCTCACCGAACTCGAAGACCACCTGGCGGCGGTCGTCGACGTGGAGTTCTGGGCCGCGCTCGACGCGCTCGGTGCGCCCCCGGCGCCGCCCACCGACTGACGCTACGGCGTCTGCTGCCGCGGCAGCACCATCCGGAACTCGGTGCCGACGCCCTCGTCGCTCGACACGTCCATCGATCCGCCGTGCGCGGTGACGATCGCCTTCGTGATGTTGAGGCCGAGTCCGACGCCGGGCACCGCGTTGCGGGTGGCGGTCGAGGCGCGGAAGAAGCGGGTGAAGAGACGGTCGAGTTCTTCGGGCGGGATGCCGAGGCCGGTGTCGCGGACGGTGACCACCGCCTCCCCGGCCGGAAGGCCCACCCCCACCGTCACCTGCCCACCACGCGGGGTGAACTTGATGGCGTTCGAGACGAGGTTGTCGAGCGCCTGCCCGATGCGCACCGGATCGGCCCGGAGCATCACGGGACCCTCGGGCAGCTCACCGACCAGCGCGATGCCCGCGGCATCCGCGACCGGCATCGCCGATTCGACCGACGCCGACACGATCGACAGCAGATCGATCTCGCGGGTGTCGAGGGGGAACTGGCCCGACTCGACCTGGGCGGTGAACAGCAGATCGCCGACGAGCTTCAGCAGGCGGCGCGCGTTGCGTTCCGCCACCGCGAGGAACTGCAGCTGCTCGTCGGTGAGCGGATGCTGCGGGTCGTCGCGCAGCAGCTCGATGTAGCCGAGGATCGAGCTGAGCGGAGTGCGCAGCTCGTGCGAGATCATGCCGACGAACTCGTCCTTCATGCGAGCCACCTCGATGGCGCGGGTCTCGTCGATCGCCACCAGCAGGTACCCCACCGGCGTGCCGAGGCCGTCGACCCGCGAGGTGACGGTGAGCCGCACCGGCACGGTGGTGCCGTTCATGCGCAGCAGTTCGAGCTCCCGTACGAACGACTCACCGGAGTCTGTGGCGTTGAACGCGGCGCGCATGCCCGGGGCGAGCGGGTCGTCGTCCGCGGCATCCGGGGCACCCTGCCCGAGCTCGTCGAGTACCGAACGGGGGAAGAACCGGTCGGCGCGGATCGCGTACTCGGTGTCGATGTCCTCATAGCCGAGCAGGGCCGCGGCGCCCGGATTCCACAGCACCACGAGCCCGTCGCGATCAGTGCCGACCACCGCCTGCGCGGTCGTCGCGTTCCAGACGCTGCGGAACATCTCGAGCAGCTCGCGGTACCGCGCCTCGCTCTCCTGCAGCTTCGCGACGACGCGCAAGTTCTCGTCGAGCGCGTCGGCGCGCTCCGCAGCGAGTGCCTCCGCCTCCTCGGTCCGGATGCGCGCCACCCGGGAGAGCTCGTTGATGATCGCGGCCGCGATCGAGAAGACGGTGGGCGTGATGATGATGCGCAGCCACTCCGAGCTGCTCGCCGGCGGGCTCGAGAGGAACGGGATCACGAGCGCGACCGCCGTGAGACCCGCGACCACCAGCACCCAGCGGAAGCCGGGCGCCGCCGCGATCCACAGGATCGGCAGCAGGATCAGCCCGGCGAAGAGCGAGCCGGCGCCTCCGGTGCCTGCGCGGAAGAGACCCAAGCCGAGGATGTCGGCCATCGGGATGACCAGCACGGCGACGCCCGCATCCACCTTCTGAAAGGTGAGCACGGCGGCGAGGGCGGTCGCCGTGACGACCACCAGGATCCCGGCGAGTGCGGTCGCAAGCGGATGGAAAGCCAGGTCGGGGACGGTGAGCGTGAGCACGACGGCCATCGCGAGCACGACGACGGTCGGCGCCTGCTTCACCAGCGGGCTGGGGTCGTCGAGGACGGCATACCAACGCGACCACAGGTCGCGCTCACCGCCCGACGGTCGGGTCATCCGCGTTCTGCCGCCTGCTGCACCACGCGCGCCACCTGGGCGCCGGTGAACGGCTTCGGCAGCACCGCATCCGCCTCCGGGTAGCGCGACGAGTCGAGCACCGAGCTGATCACGATCAGGCACTCCGGGTGCGTCTCGCGCAGCCGCGCGGCGAGGTCCACGCCGGAGATGCCGGGCAGCACCAGGTCGACGACTGCAAGAGCGGGCCGGATGTCGTCGAGCAGCAGCAGCGCCTGCTCGGCGGTCGAGGCGGTCACCACGCGGCATCCGGCGCGTTCGAGGTAGCGGCGCAGCAGTTCGGCCTGGTCGTCGCTGTCGTCGACGACCAGCGCGAGCGGTTCGGCGCTCATACGAAGTACGCCTGGCGCACCCAGACGATCGCGGCGACGACGGCCACCGCGATCACCGCCTGCACGAGCAGCAGGTATTCCTTGCGTCGGTCGCGGCGCAGCTCCTCGCGGGCTTCGCCTCGTTCACCTCGGGTGGTGTGGCTCATCCCAGAACCCTTCCGGTCTTCTCGGTCTTGATCCAGACGGTGTCGGCTTTGCGCCACTCCTTGATGTAGGAGTCGACGGTGATGGCACAGAGCAGGGGGCCGTAGCCGACGAGGTAGGTGAGGAGGGGCGACAGCACACGCCCGACGCCGGTCTTCTCGACCACCCGGGCGAGCCAGGCGCCGAGCATGGCGATCGAGATCCAGAGGTAGATGAAGAGGGTGAGCGCGAGGTGGCCCTCGGGCAGCAGCTCCATGCCGAACAGGGCGGGGAGGCGGTCCTCGATGAGGCCGGGGAACAGCGCCGCGATCATCACGACGAACGACACGAGACCCGGGAAGAGGAACGCCTCGCGCCACGACGAGCGCCCGATCCGTCCGTCGAGCTGCACGCCGATGAGCATCGAGAAGATGTACGTGAGCGCCGCCAGGATCCACAGCACCCGGAACACGACCTGCGCCAGGTCGCTCTGCATCAGCAGCAGGCCGACGAGTCCGATCGACGACAGGATCATCGCGAACGGCAGCAGGAAGATGCTGAACCAGGAGGCGCCGAAGGCGATGCTGCCCAGGTGGTGCACGCCGTGGCCGGGGCGGAACCACACCTTGCGGTAGATCGACGACACCTGCACGTTGCCGCGCGCCCAGCGCAGGCGCTGCTTCCAGAGGGCGTCGATCGTGCCGGGCTCCTCAGCCAGCACGACCGCGTGCGGCTCGAACACCATCCGCCGCCCGTGCAGCTGCGACTCGAAGGTGGCGACCGTGTCTTCGGCGAGCGTGCCGGTGGGGATGGCACCGCCGATCGCCTCGAGGTTGGCGCGCGAATGCAGCTGGGCGCCGCCCGCAAGGCACGCGTGGGCGCCGAGCACGTTCTGCGCGCGGCGGGAGGCGAGCTGCGCGAGCACGTACTCGATCGCGATGAAGCGGGTCATGTAGTTGCGGTCGCGGCTGCCCTCGGCGATGTAGCCCGAGACGGCTCCGACCTTCGGGTCGGAGAGGTGCCGTGTCATCTTCGCCAGCGAACTGGGGGTGAAGATCACGTCGGCGTCCATGATGAGCACCGCCTGGGCCCAGTCGTCGTCGAGCACGATCCGGATGCCGTGGTTGAGCGTGTGGGCCTTGCCCTGCCCGCCCTGCTCCCGCCGCAGCAGGAACACGCGACCCGGTTCCTTGGCTGCCCACTCGCCCACCACATCCGGGGTGTCGTCGGTGGAGGCGTCGTCGATGACGAAGATGCGCAGGCTCTCGGCCGGGTAGTCGAGCGCGAGCAGGCGCTCGATGGTGGCGCCGATCACGATGCCCTCGTTCCACGCGGGGACCATCACGGCCACCCGGGGGAAGTACGGCTCGGCCTGGCCGTAGTGGTTGAAGAAGGCGTGCATCGGCACGATCACGAAATGCACGAGTGCGGTGATCACGGGCACGGCGCCGGTGGCCACGAAGATGAGCAGGACGACGACGAGGACGTTGTACATCACATCCCAGAACTCGTTCATCACGCCCCCTCGCGGTCGTCCCGCCCGCGGAGTCCGTCGAGCAGCTTCACGACCTTCTCATACCGACCCACGTCGGAGGCGACGTGACTGTCGGTGGATGCGACGAGCCGTACCCCCGCTTCGCGGGCCGCGGCGAGCGCGATCGGACCGGGGCAGTCCCACTTCTCGTTCACCTCGACGAGGGTGTCGGTGGCCGCGGCGGTCTCGGCCCACACGCGCAGCCGTTCGGGCCCGAGGTCGGTCTCGTCGAGGCCCACCTTCGGCAGGATCGAGAAGCAGTGCGCCAGCTGGTTGCCGGGGTGGCGGTGCATTGCCCCGACGACGCCGCCGATGAGCAGGTCGAGCGCGTCGTCGACGGTGAGACCCGCGGCGAGCCGTTCGAGGGTGGTCGTCGGCGACCACGGCTCGCCGACGCCCGGGAACTGGTGGTCGGCGATCACGATGCGGTCGATGCCGGCGAGGCCCGGCGGGATGTCGACCAGGCCCGTCGAGTCGAGGATCTTCGCCTCGACGCCGGTGTGCACGGTGAGCCCGTCGGGGATCTCGAGGGCTGCGACCGCGGCCACGAACTCGGGCACCCAGGTGGTCGAGGTGCGAACGTGGTCGATGAGTCGCAGCTCGGTGAGCCCGGCTGCATGTGCGGCGGCCACGTTCTCCTCGAGCGTCGAGACGGCGTCGTCGGAGAACGTGGAGTGCACGTGGTGGTCGCCGAGCAGTTCCGGATGCATGGGCTCAGTCGTCCTGGTGGCCCGCGTGGTCGGAGGTGAGCAGCTCGGCCGGGTCGAGCACGACGTCTTCGAGGAAGCGCACGGTCGCGAGTTCGCGGAAGGGGAGGCGCTCAGGCAGCGCGCGGCCCGTGAACAGGTCGACGACGAGCGACGGGATGTCGACCCCGGCGGCGATCGTCAGGGGCAGCGCCCCGGGGAACCGCGGGTTCACCTCGAGCAGCGCCGGGCGCCCCTCGCGGTCGCGGCGCAGCTGCACGTTCGCGACGCCCACCAGCCCGATCGCACGGGC